>VOFI01004162.1_pt1 | contig 97626 bp, 73 predicted proteins | sample 5384131 | NCBI WGS metagenome assembly VOFI01 (sample SAMN12384728, study PRJNA508395) | human gut metagenome | isolation source: healthy gut H | host: Homo sapiens
TGCGGCTCAGCACAGTCAAGTTTGAAAACTGTGTTTTCACTTGCCTCTACTCTCGCCTTTCACTATCTTTGCCGCATGAAAACGGAATTAAAGGAAAACGGAGGGCTCCCGGCACATATACTCTGGACGCTTGCTATCGTGGCAGGTGTCTCTGTAGCCAATCTGTACTATAACCAACCCTTGCTGAACGTAATACGCCACGAGCTGGGCGTGTCCGAGTTCAAAACCAACCTTATTGCCATGATAACGCAAGTGGGCTATGCTATCGGTTTGCTGTTCATCGTGCCATTGGGCGACCTCTACCAGCGGAAAAAGATTATCCTGACAAACTTTACCTTATTGATATTCTCGCTCATCGCCATAGGTGCTTCCCCCGACATCTACATCATATGGGGAGCTTCGCTCATCACCGGAATCTGCTCCATGATACCGCAGATCTTCGTGCCGATAGCTTCCCTGTTTTCCCGTCCGGAGAATAAAGGACGCAACGTAGGCATCGTCATATCCGGTCTGCTCACCGGCATACTCGCCTCGCGCGTCGTCAGCGGGTTTGTCGGCGAAGTGCTGGGTTGGCGCGAAATGTACTTCATTGCGGCAGGCATGATGATGCTGTGCGCCATTGCCGTGCTGAAAATACTGCCGGACATACAGCCTACATTCCAGGGAAAGTACGGCGATTTGATGAAATCCCTGTTCTCCCTTATCAAAGACTATCCGTCTTTGCGCATCTACTCCATACGCGCAGGCATTGCATTCGGCTCTTTCCTCGCGATGTGGTCGTGCCTCGCATTCAAAATGGGACAAGCCCCGTTCTATGCCGACAGTGATGTTATCGGCATTTTGGGACTGTGCGGAATAGCAGGTGCATCTACCGCATCCCTCGTAGGGAAATATGTGAAAAAAGTAGGAATACGCAACTTCAACTTTATCGGCTGCGGTCTGATTCTGCTGGCATGGACATCGCTCTACTTCTGCGGCAACACCTATGCCGGCATCATCGCCGGCGTGCTACTGATAGATATCGGCATGCAGTGCATCCAGCTCAGTAACCAAACGAGCATTTTCGATATATGCCCTTCGGCATCCAACCGGGTAAACACTATTTTCATGACAACCTATTTCACCGGCGGTTCATTGGGGACCTTCCTCGCCGGCAGTTGCTGGCAGACCTGGGGCTGGGTAGGAGTAGCAGGCATAGGCACGGTGCTGACCCTGCTGTCTCTTCTGATTACCATCTGCCATAAAGAGCAACAGCATGCCCCATTCCCTTGATATTTTTTCATGGAAAACACAAAAAGAAATTTCAAATTGCTTTGATTTTCTCCATAATTATTATACATTTGTCGAATACAGATTTAATTAATAAACATTTATCTAAAATCATCTAATTATGGAAACACACAAGAAAATCACAGTGACAGGGGTTCTTTCCGAAGGTATCGGCTTAGGCATTAAAAATGCAGTATCCATGTTGGGAGCTACTGTTCTCTGGCTGCTCACCATTTGGATTCCTTACCTGAATGTAGGCACAACCATCGCTATGAACACCATTCCCATTGAATTGAGCAAAGGAAAGGTTATTTCCCCCTTATTCATCTTCGACGGGAAATACCGTAAGTACATGGGGGAATATTTCACCTTGATAGGTTTGATGTACCTTGCCATTATTCCCGCCTTGTTTTTCATGATTATACCGGGGATCATCATATCCATAGGCTGGTCGCTCGCAATCTACATCTTACTCGATAAAGGCGTGGCTCCGGGCGAAGCCATGATTCGAAGCAACAAAGCCACTTACGGTTACAAATGGACTATCTTCGGCGTATCATTCCTGTTGGGACTGGCTTTCTATGTCCTTATGATGATTATCTTCAACATAGCAAGCGGCGGATTTGCAATGCTCCTTCTCTTCATCATCGCCATTGTATACACTGTGGCAGCACTTGGATGTACCGCTGTCATTTACCGCAACCTGACGGCAGAAGCACAGCCGGAAGCAACGAAACTGCGGCAGAAGTATAAACAGCTATTGAAAAACACACCCAAAAGCCCCTTTCGCTTTTAAGAGGGTATGTCAAAACTAAAATTCGCTTACGATTTTTTAGGCACGGAATTACACAGAATTCACGGAAACACAAATTACACGGAAAACACAGATTTTCTTTATTCTTTTTTCGTGAAATCCGTGTAATTCCGTACCTAAAAGAAATCATTAAATGTATTTTGACACCCTCATACGGAACAGCGAAAGGGGCTATTGTCTGTCGATATTTCCTCTTCTTATCTCGATACCCGTCCCGATGTATTTCCATTCATCAGGCTTTCCACCTCATCCACCGTCACCAGATTGAAGTCTCCATAAACGGTATTTTTTAATGCGGAAGCGGCAAGAGCAAAATCCAATGCCTTCCGGTCATCATCCGGATAAGTGATCAGACCGTATATCATACCACCCACAAAAGCATCACCAGCGCCTACACGGTCTGTTTCATGTTCAATATCATAAATGCCTGTATGCTTCAAAGTGCCATCGGAATAAAGAACAGCAGCAAGCACGTTATGATTGGATGTTATGGAATTACGCAATTCCAGAAACACTTTTTGACAACGCGGGACAAGTCGCTCCACCTCTTGTCCGAACTTCTCGAAAGATGGCAAATCAGACTCAAAAGAAACATCGGCGGTATCAACAGCTCTAAATCCTACGGGCTGTATGCCGAGAATCTCCTGATACTCAGGTTCTGCGCCGAAAATGACATCGCTGTACTGCACCAACGGCTGCATCACTTCAGCAGCAGTACAACCGTAGTTCCAAAGTTTCTTGCGGAAATTCAAATCACACGAGATGGTAAGCCCCATACGGTCGGCTATTTCAAGCGCTTCCCGGCAAGCGTCGGCTCCCTCTTGCGAAAGGGCGGCAGCAATGCCCGACCAATGAAACCAGCCTGCATCGGCAAAAATGGTTTCCCAATCGATCATACCCGGACGAAGCGTGGCGAAAGAAGAACCCTCGCGGTCGTACACCACATTGGAGTTTCGGAAAGCTGCGCCGCATTCCAGATAATACAACCCCAAACGTTTACCGCCAAACACAATACCGTCCGTCCCCAGCCCGCTGGCACGAAGCGAATTGATACATGCACGCGACACGGCATTATCGGGCAGACGGGTAACAAATTCCGTAGGAATGCCGAAGTGCGCCAAAGACACTGCCACATTAGCCTCACTGCCACCATATGTAGCAATAAATTCATTAGTCTGCGAAAAGCGGCGGAAACCGGGCGTAGTAAGCCGTAGCATAACTTCACCGAAAGTAACGACTTTCTTATCGGTGGAAAGGGATTTCTTTTTCATAAGTCTTATATATTCAAAAGCATCAATGGGAAGTCAAATATACTATCAAAATTCCAAGTAAACGCAAAGAATTGATAATATTTATTGGCAGAAAGGAAAATAGAAAGGTATTAGGCAGTTTTGTTGTATTTTTGTCACGTCATATTTACAGTAAGATTATCGCATGAGTACAACAAAGAAAATTCCTTCCCCTCTTGTATCCTTTCTCCCCATCGTCCTCTTAATAGGAATGCTGTTTGCCACCATCCGCACTTTCGGCAGTGACGCTTTGAGCGGCGGAAGCCAGATATCCCTGCTCACCACCACAGCCGTTTGTGTCTTTATAGGCGTAGCTTTCTACCGGATTCCCTGGAGAGATTACGAAATAGCAATTACCAACAATGTGGCGGGAGTGACTTCCGCCATTATCATACTGCTGATTATCGGTGCGCTGAGCGGCGCATGGATGATTAGCGGAGTAGTCCCTACTCTCATATACTACGGAATGCAGATTATACATCCGGACTTCTTCCTCACCTCTACCTGCGTTATCTGCGCATTGGTGTCCATCATGACGGGAAGTTCGTGGACCACCATCGCCACTATCGGCATCGCCCTCCTGGGAATAGGCAAGGCGCAAGGGTTTGAAGAGGGCTGGATTGCAGGTGCCATTATTTCGGGAGCGTATTTCGGCGATAAAGTATCGCCGCTGTCGGATACAACGGTACTTGCCGCATCCGTCACGGACACTCCGCTGTTCCGCCATATCCGCTACATGATGATTACCACCATTCCGTCGCTCGTCATTACGCTGGTTATCTTTACGGTAATGGGATTTGCCTGCGAAACCAGCGGTACGGAGCAGATAGCCGAGTTTACCGCATCGCTGAATGCCAGATTCCACATTACGCCGTGGCTGCTGATTGTTCCGGTGGTTACGGGAATATTGATTGCACGCAAAGTACCCTCTATCATCACCCTGTTTCTATCCACGCTTCTGGCTGCAACTTTCGCTATTATATTTCAGCCCGAACTGCTGCACGAGATTTCCGGAAACAATGATTTGTTTGAAGGGACAATGATGAGCCTGTACGGCAGTACCAGCCTGCAAAGTGACAGTGCCATGCTGACTGAGCTGATTGCCACACGGGGCATGGCAGGAATGATGAACACGATATGGCTCATTATCTGCGCCATGTGTTTCGGTGGAGCAATGACGGCAAGCGGTATGCTGGGAAGCATCACTTCCGTATTCGTCCGGTTCATGAAGAATACGGTCAGTGTGGTAGCATCCACCGTCGGTTCGGGAATATTTCTCAATCTTGCCACAGCCGACCAATACATCAGCATCATCCTTACCGGAAACATGTTCAGCAACATTTACGAGAAGAAAGGATACGAAAGTCGCCTACTGAGCCGCACCACGGAAGATGCCGTTACCGTAACCTCGGCCCTCATCCCGTGGAACACGTGCGGAATGACTCAGGCCACCATTCTGAGCGTACCCACACTGACCTATCTTCCCTATTGTTTCTTCAACCTCATCAGCCCGCTGATGAGCATACTCGTTGCGGCAATCGGATATAAGATAGTGAGAAGGAAATAACTTCATAGCCCCGCCGCCAACTCCTTAAATCTCATAAAATTAAAAAAGAGAGTGAACAATCGCGGATGGGCATTGTTCTTGCAATAAACTTATAACGAACAATATAATTTAAACCTAAACAAAAATTAAGTATGAAAAAGTTTATTGCATTAGCAGCATTAGTATTGATGAGCATGGTGACAACCACCGTGTATGCACAAGAGAGTAACGCACAACGCCGTGCAGACCGCAAAGCCCAAAGAGACGCAGAGCGCGCACGCCTGAAAGCGGAACAGCAGGCAGCCGACGCGGTCTCCTACGATGATGCCGTAACAGCGCTGAAAGCACAGAAGTTTGTATTGGAAGCCAATCAGGTAATGTTCCGCAACGGGCAGACGGCTTTCGTCACTTCCAACACAAACTTCGTATTGGTAAATCAGGCACGCGGTACGGTACAGGTGGCTTTCAACACGGTTTATCCCGGTCCTAACGGTATCGGCGGCGTAACAGTGGACGGAACGGTATCGGACATGAAAATGTCTACCGACAAACGCGGCAACATCAACTGCAATTTCAGCATCCAGGGTATCGGCATCTCCGCACAGATATTCCTTACGCTGACCAACGGCGGTAATAATGCAACCGTTACCATCAGCCCGAACTTCAACTCCAATACTATGACTTTAAGTGGCAGCCTGCTGCCGTTGAACCAATCGAATATCTTTAAGGGACGTTCCTGGTAGGCCTATTACAATATATATATTTCCAACTCCGCTGCAAGTCGCTTAAAAAGTGTACATTTGCAGCGGAGTTTTATATATTATATTCATCATGAGAGAATTTATCATCGCGGACAATCAAGATATAACCAAAGCAGGCATGATGTTTCTGTTGAGCAAACAGAAAGACACCGCCTTGCTGCTGGAAGCCGACAATAAAGCGGAGCTTATACAACAGCTACGGTTACATCCCGAAGCGGTGGTTATATTGGACTATACACTGTTTGACTTTACCGGCGCCGATGAACTGATTGTATTGCACGAACGCTTCAAAACAGCGGACTGGTTACTGTTTTCCGACGAACTGAGCGTCGGCTTTCTGCGACAAGTATTGTTCAGCAGCATGGCATTCGGAGTAGTGCTGAAGGACAATTCCAAAGAAGAGATACTCACAGCACTGCAATGCGCTTCACGTAAGGAACGCTTTATATGTAATCACGTCAGCAACTTATTACTCTCGGGAAATAACCAGTCGGCTGCTCCCCACCCCACTCTGCAAAACGCTCTGCTGACGCCTGCCGAAAGAAGTATTCTGAAAGAGATTGCATTAGGAAAAACGACCAAAGAAATAGCAGCCGAAAGAAACCTCAGTTTCCATACCGTGAACAGCCACCGGAAAAACATCTTCAGAAAACTGAATGTGAACAATGCCCACGAAGCTACGAAATATGCTATGAAAGCGGGCATTGTGGATTTGGTGGAGTACTATATCTGATTTCCCCGCTTCCGATACAAAGCTTGGCAGCCTCATCATATACAACGCCAAACTGGCCGGGAGCTATGCCCTGCAACTTCTCATCTGAAACAATACGATAGCCTGTTTCGTCCTGCCACAGCCTGCCACCGATAAATCCGGGAGTATGACGTATCTTGAACGTAACCGGAATCTCATCTTTAATGCCTTCCCACGGATTTTCCGTAATAAAATGAAAATCCTGCATACAGAACTCATGTCCGTATTGCAGTTCCGTATCATATCCGTGCGACACATAAATTACATTCTCGTCCGTATCTTTACGAACCACAAACCAAGGTCCGCCACTCAAGCCCAAGCCTTTACGCTGACCGATAGTATGAAACCAATAACCGCGATGCGTACCCAGTATCTTTCCCGTTTCCAACTCAACAATCCGGCCTTCCTTTTCTCCGAGGAAACGACGGACAAAGTCATTATAATTAATCCGTCCCAAGAAACAGATTCCTTGACTGTCCCGTCTTCGGGCACTGGGCAACTGAGCTTTCAAAGCAATATCGCGCACTTCCTGTTTCATCAGTCTGCCCAACGGGAACATCAGTTTGGACACTTGCAGGTAGTCTATCTGCGCAAGAAAATCTGTCTGGTCTTTTACCGGGTCGAGGGCTGTTCCCAGCCAGGTCTTTCCATTCTGCAGAACGGTAGTAGCATAATGTCCGGTTGCCGTAAAGTCGAAGTGCCTGCCGACCTGCTGTTCAAAGCAACCGAATTTAATCAGCTTGTTGCACATCACATCCGGATTCGGAGTGAACCCGCGGCTAACTTTTTCAATAGCATAAGCGGCTACATTATCCCAGTACTCCCGATGTAAATCGACGACTTCCAGCGAAAGGCCGTAACGGCGCGCTACAGCAGAAGCCATCTCCAGGTCTTCCTCTGCCGAACAGTCCATATACTCGGCATCATCCTTTCCTATCTTTATATAAAACAGAGAGGGACGGTGACCTTGCTCACAAAGGAGATGTACGACAACCGAACTGTCAACACCCCCGGATAATAAAACGGCAATATTCATATTAATAATGTATCTAACATTTCATCCGACGAACAAATGGTTTCATCGGACGAAATGCTCTTTTGGTTCCGGACTTAAATTTTCTCCAACGCTTGGGACAAATCATCCAACAATCATCTATATGCTCTGTCCCGACGGAAAGGCGTACCGTTCCCGGCTTGATGTCCTGCTCTGCCAATTCCTGTTCATTCAATTGCGAATGGGTGGTAGTAGCGGGATGTATGACAAGCGACTTTACATCTGCTACATTTGCCAATAATGAGAATATCTGCAAGTTGTCAATAAATGTCTGAGCTTCCTTCTCTCCACCCTTTACCTCAAAGGTAAAGATGGAACCTGCTCCTTTCGGGAAATACTTCCGGTATAACGCATGGTCCGGATGATTTGGTAAAGACGGGTGGTTCACAGCCGCCACTTTAGGATGATTCTTCAAAAACTCCACCACTCTCAGCGCATTCTCCACATGGCGTTCCACACGTAAAGAGAGTGTTTCCAAACCCTGCAAAAGAACAAAGGCATTGAAAGGACTGATGGCAGCTCCGGTATCACGCAACAAAACGGCGCGGATACGGACAGCATATGCAGCCGCACCTGCCGCATCGGTAAAGCGCACACCATGATAGCTCGGATCGGGTTCGGTCAGTTGCGGAAATTTACCGGAAGCAACCCAATCGAACTTGCCGCCATCTACAATAACACCGCCTAAAGAAGTACCATGCCCGCCAATGAATTTCGTGGCGGAATGTATCACAATATCAGCGCCATGTTCGATAGGGCGAATCAGATAAGGAGTACCGAAGGTATTGTCGATAATCAAAGGGATTTTATGACGATGAGCGATTTCGGCAACAGCACCAATATCAATAACATTGGAGTTAGGATTTCCCAATGTCTCGATAAACACGGCCTTTGTATTCTCCTGAACAGCTTTCTCGAAGTTGGATAAATCGCTCGGATCAACAAAGGTGGTCGTGACACCGTAAGCCGGTAATGTATGCGCCAGCAGATTGTATGTTCCGCCATAAATGGTTTTGGCGGCTACGATGTGGTCACCTGCACGCGTAATATTCTCGAAAGTATAGGTCACAGCCGCTGCACCGGAAGCAACCGCCAGCCCTGCAACACCGCCTTCAAGGGCGGCAACACGTTGCTCGAATACTCCTTGTGTGGGATTCGTCAGTCTGCCGTAGATGTTCCCCGGCTCTTGCAACGCAAAGCGGGCGGCTGCATGTGCCGAGTTGCGGAATACATACGAAGTAGTCTGATAAATAGGTACGGCACGCGCATCTGTAGCGGGGTCGGGCTGTTCTTGTCCTGCATGAAGTTGCAGTGTCTCAAAATGTAAATTCTTTGTGTCCATTGTCAGTTGTATTTATGAGAGGATAGAAGCCTGTTTCCAATCCTCCCCGATTTATACTCGGATGTTGCAAAGATAGAGGGATAAAACCAAGCAAGCTATGACATACAATAGGGAATTTTATACCATATTTGTGGTAGATACAAGAAGTATTCGCTATTTTTGCGGACGAAAACCAAATGATATAGAGACTGATGAAGATAAGGAAGCTGTTATATTTTCCCTTACTGGGACTCCTTGCACTGACAAGCCTGTTTTCCTGCGGAGAAGACCGTTGGAAAGAATACTATCCGCTGACAGGGCGCGACCTGTGGATGGACAGCCTGATGCGGGAAGTCTACTTATGGTACGAGGATATTCCGGCTGCCAACAGTCTGAACTATTTTCAGGCTCCGGACGCTTTCTTAAAGAGTATCTTATCAAAAAACGATAAAGGTTTTTCCACCGTCGATTCAATAATGGATACGCCGCTGCCAAGTTATGGTTTTGACTACACATTATATAAAGTGGCTACCAGCGACACAACCTATACTGCCCTCGTATCATACGTGGCAAACAACTCTCCCGCCGAGGATGCCGGACTGGAACGCGGCAACTGGATAATGCTTGTCGACGGCGACTCCATCACCAAAAAGACGGAAGAAAGGCTTATAGATGGCGGTGCACGAACATTGCGCATCGGAAAGTATATGATAGTAAAAGAGGAGAACAACGGCGGCACAGAGGGGGATACGGAAAACGGAGAGAACGAAGAAGAAGATAAAGAGGTAGGAATCATACAGGAAACAGGAGATGTTGCACTCCCGGCAGTCCGTCCGGTAACGGAGAGCGCCATCTATGACACAAATTTTATACAACTGGAAGGCACTGATTACAAGATAGCCTATCTGGCATACAACTCTTTCACTGCCGGCACTGCGGAACAGAGTGAGAAGTACAACAATGAGTTACGTGCTTTCTCCCAAGAATGCAAGCAACGCGGCATTAATAATCTCGTACTCGACTTCCGCTATAATTCCGGTGGAGAAATGGAATGCGTGCAACTTCTCGCAGATATCCTTGTACCTGCCGATAAATTGGAAAGCCCTTTTGCTTTCTTGCAATATAATGATAAGCAAAGCGCCCAAAACCGTGACCTGATATTGGACTCCCAACTCTTGCAAGGCGGAGTCAATCTGAATCTGCCCACCGTTTATATCATCACAAGCGGAACCACTGCCGGTGCAGCGGAAATGCTTATTAACTGTCTGAAACCCTATATGAAGGTAGTGCTCATCGGACAGACAACCAAAGGAGAATACGTGGCTACGGAAACTTTCATCAATCCCAAATACCCCTGGGCGGTACGTCCGGTCGTATGCGAAGTATTCAACTCCAACGGAGAAGCGGACTATAGCGCAGGCTTTAAGCCGGATATTGCTATCAACGAAACATCCTACCTGCAATATTATCTGCCCTTAGGCGAGCCTGACGAAATTTTGCTCCATACAGCCCTGCAAGTCATAGCTGGAATTGTCGAATTGCCGACCCCAAAAACAGGCACTGCCATAGTCCGGAGTTTCACCACTCAAAAGAACCTGCGCAAGGGGTTGATTGTCAAATAGCAGAAACAATGAATTAAACAACAGAAATAATGAGAAAAATAGTCTTTGCATTGTCAGTTGTACTCACAGTAATGACAGCTTGTGAAGACAATAATGACTCTACCGTCAACGGAAACCGCTCTGCCGTACCCTTTTCCAAAATTCAATTATCGGAAAAAAGTGCCTATGAAGCGGGAGTACCTACAGTAACCACCACTCAAACCTACTCATACAGTCAGGGACAATTGACCGGATTCACTATCGTACAAAGTTATTCGGTTCAAGGCGAACCGATGTGCATTGAAAACGCAGCATCAGTAACTTATAGTGAACATCAGGCTGTAGTAACGGATAATTTCGGCAATGTGTCAGTCTATACCCTGGACGACAAAGGATACGCCACCTCATGTACACGGCAGGAAAACGGTACGATCCGCACCTATACTTTCTCGTATTTCACCGCTCCGGAAGGTAAATATTACCTGAAAAACATAACCGAAAGCATCAATGACGGCGTATACGCATCCATCGACATAGACTACGGCAACTATCAGGCATTGCGTATCCTGCAAAAGACAGATGCTTACGGGCAGGCATATACGGCTACCACTCCGGCAAATGACGGAATAAATAATTTATCAGGAGTTCCCTGCCTGTTTCTCGCCGAATTATATCCGCTTTCGCTACATACAGCCGCTCTATACGGGAAATTCCTGGGAGAGCCGTTTCCTATTTTAATAGACCGGATTATCCCCGATGGAAATAAAGAGGTCACCAATTATATCTTCTCTTTTGACAAACGCAATCTCATGACTTCCTGCAAAGAAGTCATAAACAGTTACGGCACAGATTATACCCGTACCGTAAGCTATGTGATTGAATAATCATCTGCTAAAGAATTTGCAGAAAAACAGAATGTGATAATCTATGGAATTATTCCAATACGTACCGGTATGACCGCCGGGACGTGTTATAAAATCGTGGTCTATCTTGCACTCCAGCAACCTTTTGTGCAGGTTCCTGTTCACATCAAGGAAGAAATCGCTTTCACCGCAATCGACAATCAGAGCCAAATCACCGTTCTTCAGTTTATCAACCTGATTGATTACCGTATGGCTATCCCATACCGCCTCATTGGCGGCAAGCTCGCCCAACTGCTTCTTCATTTCCCAGTTATCAGGAAACGGACGGATATCCACTCCGCCACTCATACTTCCCGCCGCACCGAATATGTCGCTGTGGCGGATGGCATTCCACAACGCACCGTGTCCACCCATACTCAAACCGCTGATAGCACGCGCACTCTTCTTGGGAATCGTAGCATAATGCTCATCCGTATACTTCACCAGTTCCGAAGAGATGAAAGTTTCATAACGATAAGCGGAATTCCGGGGACTGTCCCAATACCAACTGTTCTTACCATCGGGACATGCGAATATTACGCCTTTTTCATCGGCAATCCGAGGCAGCTCCGGCTTGACACCAATCCACGTACGTGCGTTACCTCCATAACCATGCAACAGATAGATTACCGGACAAGCTTGCGGATTTCCGGCAACAGCCTTATCCGGAAGAATATAAACCACCTTTACCTCCCTGTTCATCGAAGGACTTTTTACAAACACAGTATCTACACGTGCGGCATGTACACTTAAAGCCAGCACTTGCAATAAGAATGCGAACAGATAAAGTTTGTTTTTCATGCTATTTTGTTTAATCTTCTTAAGGAACGGCAATATTAATAATAAATATCCGAAAAACATTATCTTTGTACACAAACAATTTGTAATCCAAACATGGAATTTATCATTATTCTATTTCTACTTATCCTGAATGGCATCTTTGCCATGTACGAAATTGCATTAGTATCTTCAAGTAAAGCACGCTTAGAGACTCTTGTAAGCAAAGGAAACAAAAGTGCAAAAGGGGTTTTGAAACAACTGGAAGAGCCCGAAAAATTTCTATCTACCATTCAAATTGGCATTACGCTGATTGGTATCATATCAGGTGCATATGGCGGCGTAGCCATAGCCGATGATGTAACTCCGCTATTTGCCATGATTCCCGGCCTGGAATTGTATGCCAAAGACCTGGCAATGGTTACTACAGTAGCCGTTATCACCTATTTGTCGCTCATTATCGGAGAGCTGGTTCCAAAATCAATGGCACTGAACAATCCGGAACGCTATGCCACCCTGCTCAGTCCTTTTATGATTATCCTGACAAAAGTATCCTATCCGTTTGTCTGCCTCCTCAGTGCTTCAACCAAACTGACAAACAAGCTTATCGGCATGAAAGACGGGGAAGAACGGCAGATGACACAGGAAGAACTGAAAATGATTTTGCATCAAAGTTCCGAGCAGGGCGTTATCGACAAAGAAGAGACTGAAATGCTGCGTGATGTTTTCCGCTTCTCGGACAAACGTGCCAACGACCTGATGACGCACCGCCGCGATGTAATCGTGTTGCACCCCTCCGACACGCAAGAAGAAGTGCTTCGGATTATCCAGGAAGAGCACTTCAGCAAATATCTGTTGGTGGAAAACGGCAAAGACGAAATCATAGGCGTTGTTTCTGTAAAAGATATCATCCTGATGTTGGGTGGTGAGCAACCGTTCAATCTTCGCACAATTGCACGTCCGCCCTTGTTTATTCCCGAAAGTTTGTATGCTAAAAAGGTTTTAGAGCTATTTAAGAAGAACAAAAACAAGTTCGGAGTTGTTGTAGACGAGTATGGCAATACAGAAGGCATTATCACTCTGCATGATTTGACGGAAAGTATCTTCGGTGATATTCTGGAAGAGAACGAAACGGAAGAAGAGGAAATAGTGACCAGAGCCGACGGTTCCATGCTGGTAGAAGCTTCGATGAATATAGATGACTTTATGGAAGCAATGGGAATATTGAATTATGATGACCTGAAGGAAGAGGACTTTACCACTTTAAGCGGACTCGCCATGTTCCTTATAGGACGCATCCCGAAAGCCGGTGACATTTTCAGCTACAGAAACCTGGAGTTTGAAATAATGGATATGGACCGCGGCAGAGTAGACAAACTGCTCGTTATTAAACGGAATGATGAAGAATAACGCCACCGGCGTCTCTTTATATTAATTTAAACCATTAAAGCAATGAAAAAAGTAATGATGATTGCAGCGATTGCCGCTGCATTGGTATCCTGCCAATCAAAAGGAAATCAAAACAACAACACCATGGACGAAGGCGTAATGACTGTTGCCGGCAACGATTCTTCCGCAGTAGCCGTTTATGAAGGCATACTTCCAGCTGCCGATGGTCCGGGTATCCAGTATGTGCTGAGTGTAGACAGTGTAGGTCCTAACGGTGAAAGCGGTTATACATTGGTCACAACTTATCTGGATGCGGAAGGACAGGGAAAAAACACCTCCTTCACCTCCAAAGGAAAACGTCAGGTTATTCAGAAAGACGTCAACAATAATAAGAAAACCGCCTATAAGCTGACTCCCGACAACGGTGACTCTCCCGTGTACTTCGTGGTTGTAAACGACACCACATTAAGACTGGTAAACGATAGCCTGCAAGAGGCTGTAAGCGATTTGAATTATGATATCGTACAGGTAAAGTAAAACAGTTGCCACTGAATATAAAAAAGGAAGTTAACTTCATGCCAAGCATGATATTAACTTCCTTTCTTTATGATATAAACTTATTACGGTTATCTTCTTAACTCATTATATCAACCAAGCTAACAGAATACTCCGCAACTATTTTCCAACTTATTTCTTTGGAGAAGAGTATCTTGCATTCAGACCGTCCAAAATTTCACGGGTAATGTTATAAATGCTGTCGGCATACAACAGATTGTCAAAACCCGTATTGCTGATAATCATGCTGTAACCTTTTGTCTTATTATACTCCTTCAGGAAAGCATTGATAGAATCACGCAACTGCAAGCTGTTCTTTTCGTTCTCGCTCATCAGTTCAGCCTGCAACTTATTACCTAAGTTCTGCAAATCCTGTTCCAATTTGGCAATACGGTTATACTCCTGCTGGGCGCGTTCCTGCGTCAGATAAGCGTTATTCTGAACTTTTGTCTGGAATTCCTGTTTCTGACGATCGAGGTCCTTTGCTTTCTGGTTCAAAGTCAAACGTACATTTTCGCTCTTCTTCACCATTGCCTCATTCAAATCGACACAGTAGTTATATTTTGCCAAAAGCGTATCTATTTCTACATAAGCAATTTTCATTCCGGACAGTCCGGCTGCCTGTGCTGATGCATTAGTCGTCTGATTATCCGCTTTACCGGCGCATTGAGAAAATAAAACGATTAGTGCAAGAGCTGCCAAACCGTTTACGAGGTAGTTTAATCTCTTCATAATTTGTAAAAATATTGTTTTTAGTTTATTTAGTTCATACTATCGTTTAAGGCTTTCTCCAGTTCATCGATAGAGAAGCGGCTTTTCTTCTGTGCTTCCCTGTCCTGCGACTGCACGCATCCGATTCCTCTATCACGCATCGCCTTATTACCGCTGACATGTCCGTTAGGGAACTTCCCGCCTTTCACAAAAAAGACCTTCACGCCCAATAAAACAATGCAAATAGCAACTATTAACAAAGTTATCAATAATGTACCAAGCATTTCCATTAAATTTGTTGCACAAAACAGAATATCGTCCGATAAAAAGCATTTGGAATTTGTTTTTACTTTTATCAGCACTGTTTTGTGGGTGCAAATATAGGGCTTTGGTTGGACTAAGCACCCTTTTTACTCTAAAAAAGAGAAAGTGGAAATAAAATAGCCAATTAATTTAACCATATTTAGCAATAAAGGTTAATTTGTACAAGATTTGAATTTCAGAAACAGAAGATCAGGAACATCCTGCTGAATCTCGATTCCGAAGATGAGGGAGAATTGTTCATCGGCTGTGCGGGCGGCGTATAGACTCCGTGGAAAGCCGAATTCACTTATAAAGAGGTGGATATACCTGCCGGATATTTCTGCTGCAAGGTACAGGTAAAAGGACTGCACGAGAAGCACATGCCGTTATAGCCATCCCCGAAGCCGACAAGCATGCGCTGCGTACCGACTTGAATGTATTCGCCGCCCAGGCGGAAGCCGAATATGCTGTAGCAGACCCCGATTTGCAATTTACCCTCGAATCGGAAAATCCCCGTGCCAAAGCTATCGACAAAGACACTTCCAAACGTCTGTTACAGGCTCTTTACGCAGCTCCACACGGAGTATATGCCATGAGCCAGGATATTCCGGGTCTTGTGGAGACCTCCACCAATCTGGCATCCGTAAAGATGAAACCCGGTAACATCATCCGTATCGAGACAAGCCAGCGCAGCTCTATCGAGTCTTCCAAACAAGACATCGCGACTATGGTACGTACCGTATTCGAAATGGCAGGAGCCAACGTATCTTTCGGCGACGGCTATCCGGGCTGGAAACCCAATCCGCACTCGGAAATCCTGGAAATTGCGGCGGAATCATATAAGCGTCTGTTTGGTGTGGATGCCAAAATAAAGGCTATCCATGCCGGACTGGAGTGCGGGTTATTCCTCGACAAATATCCCTCTTTGGATATGATTTCCTTCGGGCCTACCCTGCAGGGAGTACACTCTCCCGATGAACGGATGCTTATCCCCACTGTACAAAAGTTCTGGGATCACCTGCTTGATATATTGAAGCATATCCCTGCCAAGAATTGATGAGCTTACATAAATGGAGATATAAAGAAAGAATGCGGAGCAAAAGAGGACATGCTCCGCTTCTTTTTATCCCGCTATCCGCTCTGATGCTTCTTGCTTTCCTGACTTCCGCTCCACTCCACGGGCAAGAGAAGAAAGATACTCTTACCTTCCGCATCATGGGTTACAACGTAGAAAACCTGTTTGACTGCCGCCATGATACCCTGAAAAACGACCGTGAGTTTCTGCCCGATGCCGTCCGGCGCTGGAACTATACCAAATACAAAAAGAAACTGAATGCCATTGCACGTGTCATCATCGCCGCAGGCAAATGGACACCACCCGCACTGGTTGCCCTCTGTGAAGTGGAGAACGACAGTGTGCTACGCGACCTTACCCGCTACTCCGTCCTGCGTGAGGCCGGCTACCGCTATGTAATCACTCACTCTCCCGACGAACGGGGCATCAATGTGGCGCTGCTCTATCAAAGAGGCATCTTCAAATTACTTTCCAACCGAAGCTATCCGGTAATGAAACCTCGCAGAAACAGCCGCCCCACACGCGATATTCTCCACGTCAGCGGACAGCTTTTAAACTCCGACACTTTGGACGTATTTGTCCTGCATTTTCCGTCCCGGTCCGGCGGGGCAAAAGCGTCCGAACCGTACCGCCTGGCAGCAGCACAAAGATTGAAAGACACAACAGACAGCCTGCTCCGGATACGCACCCGCCCTCAAATCATCATTATGGGAGATTTCAACGACTATCCCGACAACAAATCCATACAGAAAATACTGAAAGCCGGAATACCGCCCACAGAAACGGACTCTTTGGATTCCCGGACGCTTTACCATCTTTTAGCAAGAAAAGGCATTGACAACAAGCATTTCGGCAGCTACAAATATCAGGGGGAATGGGGACTGCTCGACCATATCATTCTTTCCGGCAGCCTGCTGATGCCAGGTTCTCCCTTATACACCGCAGAGGAGAAAGCCGGTGTGTTCCGTGCTCCTTTCCTTCTGACCGAAGACCGGAAATACGGCGACGAACAACCCTTCCGCACCTACTACGGCATGAAATATCAAGGGGGATACAGCGACCATCTGCCCGTATGGGCGGAATTCCGCCTACTGTATTAATCGGAATACTGGTAGAGCTTTAAATCGAACTTGCCGACTATTGCCAGCAAATGGTCGAAAATATCGGACTGAATGCGCTCGTATTCTCTCCAGACCTTATTGCGGGAGAAGAAATAAACCTGTATGGGTACTCCGTAAGTGGTTGGTTCTTTCTGACTGATAATCAAATCCATATCCTGATTGACAACCGGAAGGCTGCGCAGATAGCGTTCAATATAAATACGGTAAAGCTGCGAGTTAGTGGGCACTTCCCCTTCCGCGGGCTGATAATCCGCCATCAGAGGTACATTCTTACGGATAGCATCCAAGTCTTCCGGCGTACAGAACTTCAGGGTAGTCATATCCAGATAGATATTTTTATTGACCCGGCGTCCGCCACTCTCCTGCATCCCCCGCCAGTTCTGGAAAGAGTTATTGACCAGCGTATAGGGCGGAACGGTAGATATCGTCTCATCCCAATTCCGGATCTTTACAGTGTTCAACGTGATTTCCTCGACAGTACCGTTGGCTACTCCATTGGGCAACTGTATCCAGTCGCCGATACGCAGCATATCATTGGCAGAAAGCTGTACCCCCGCCACAAAACCCAGAATACTGTCTTTGAATACCAGCATCAGTACAGCCGCCGATGCACCCAAGCCTGCAAACAAAGTCATCGGGGACTTATTCACCAGCACCGCGATTATAACAATGCCGCCGATAAAGAACAGCAATACCTGAAGAACCTGCACAAACCCTTTCATCGGACGGTTCTTCTGCTTGTCCCTTGCATTATATACATCCAGCATCACCAGCAACAAGCCGTTGATAGTGAACAGTATGGCAGCAATGATATACACCGCACATATTTTCTGTGAGAAGTCCAGAATCTCTTTTCCCCGCACAAAGGCCAGGGGCAATAAGAAGTAAACCAATACACCGGGCAAGATATGAATAAGATGATGCACCACCCTGCGTTTCATCAGCAATGTATTCCATTGGTGGGGCGCACGCTTTGTATAATGTTTCATCCCCCCTACAAATATAGCCTGACACAGATAATCCAGCCCTATCGATACGCCTATCATCAATACGGCAATGATCGTCTCGTCAAACATATTCGCAAGTTTCGGGTCTACTCCCCAATCGATGAGGATTTCGTTCATCCAGCTTCCTAAGCTCACCATAAGCATTCTGTTTTTATTAGTCTGTCGATAAGGATAACAAATCCAAAGGAAAGATGTTTATTCGCCTTTGCCTCAAAGAAGCGGACAAAGCAAGCCGCTACAACATCGCCCGTATCAGTGCATAGGCCAGAATGCCGGATATGGTAATTCCCCCTACCCAGATTGGAACATAGATATGCTCATAGCTCTCTTTACGCCTATACTTACACAGCCGACTGAAAAGCCAGTAACAGAGAGAAGCACCTACAAAGCCCACAAAAGCACCTGCCAGCAAGTCGCCGGGATAATGTACTCCCAAGTAAGAACGGGAATAGCACGTTACCACCGCCCATAGCATGATGAACCAGTTCAAGGCACGGTTACGAAACAGATAAAACAGGAAGAAAGCCAGGCCGAACGTATTGGCGGCATGGCAAGAGGGAAAACCGTACCGACCGCCCCTATAACCGTTTACTATCTGCACGAACTCCGAAATGGGATTCTCCAGATTCGCCGGACGAAGCCTGCACACTACCGGACGGATAACGGTTGCCCCCACCTGGTCGGCAAAAACAATGGTCAGCGCAATAGCCATGACACAGCCGATGGCAACTTTCCAATGCAGATTGCGGACAATTACATAAAGGATGGCGGCATACAACGGTACCCAAATCCACTTCCCGCTAAAGGCATACATAAAATAATCCGCCCATTCGGCACGCCACCCGTTTATTGCGAGCAACAGGTCGGTGTCCGTTTCGACCAACCCCGACAAAACATCTGCTAATATCATTCTATCTCTTGGCTATATCGTCATACAACTTCTGCAGATAGGCCTGCCCCAAAGAGAGGTTTTGCCCTTTCTTCGGGCCTTCATCTACAACAATCGCATCCGCTTCATTATTAAATATCAATTGGTTGTCCGGCGTTAAAAAGCCGAAAGCGTCCGGCACGGTAAAGAAAGCAAAATGAGGAGAAGCCGGATTGAGCATATCTTTGCTGAACGTAAACTCACCGTGCGGTATCGATAACTGCGCTAATAACGTAGCGGCAATATCCTGTTGGGAACCGTAGACATCGATACGCTCCGGCCCGCGTACCGCCCCGCCCACTATCAGCAAAGGAATCCGGTATCTGCCCGTTTCAAGGTTTCCGATACGTTCGGGATAGGCTCCCAAGTGGTCGGGAACCAGTACCACTGCCGTATTCTTCCATTGCGGCAACCTGCGGAACTGTTTCACAAAATCACCGATGCAACTGTCCGTATACGCAAAAGCGTTCAAACGTTCGTTCGCCAAACGGCTGTATGGAACTTCAAACGGCTCATGGCTGCTGGAAGTCTGTAACACACGGAAATGCGGCGTCTCCCTACCCGCCAAGGTACTGTCGGCAGCTTCCGCCTTCAGGTCGTCCAGCAAACGGCGGAATACAAGATGATCGTGCACGCCCCACTTGCTCAGACGCTCCGATACCGGAAAGTCCCGGTCGGCAACAATGTCCTCAAAACCGGACGACATCAGATAGGAACGCATATTGGTGAAGTCGGCATCACCGCCATAATAATATTTCGTCCTGTAACCGGCATTCTTCAAACTGCCTGCAATGGCAGGGATAGACTGCGTCTTACGGGGATACTTCATTATGCTGGTAGTGGGCTGTGCCGGATACCCGCTCAATATGGCAACCAACCCACGGTCGGTGCGGAAACTGTTCGCATAGAAATTCGTGAAGAGAACGCCCTCTTGCGCCAGACTGTCCAACTGCACGGCCACGCCGGGTTCTCCCCCAAGCGTCGTCATCAGCCACGAAGAGAAACTCTCCATGATGATAAAGAGCACATCGGGACGCTTTGTCGTAAACAACGAATGCAAAGAATCCGGAGCCTGCTGCAGGGAATCTGCCGAAAGACCGTCCCGCATCGGAACGGCAGGGTCTGCCAAACCGGAAAAAATACGGTCGGCCGCATCCGCTTCCATGAAACGGTATTGACTGCCGAAGTCCTTCTGCTTGGAGAGAGACTCCATTAAGCTGAAAGCCGGATTAATGGCGGCATGGTTCAACGCTGGTCGGTACTGAAATACACCTTCCCGGTATTCATGGTGGAGACTGTAAATCCGCCACGAATCGGGATAAACAATAATCCGGTCAGCAGCAACAGTACCCCCGATACCCTCAAACGCTGATAAGGTATCTTCATGCGTTCGAAAACCCGTTTCCGCAACAGCACGCCATGGAATATCCCGTATAATGCCGCCGCATAGGCAACCATTGCAATAATTCCCCCGATTACCACCCATATACTGACACTTGCCACCGCATCTTTGGGCGAAGAAAAGAAATAGAACAGAGGCGTAGCGTCCAACCGGAATCCCCAGTATTCGTATAATCCCAAATCGACGGTAAATATAACGGAGAGCAAAACCGAAATGAAAGCAAAATAACCATACCATATACGGCGAAGAAGATTGGATACCGTCCAGGCGGAACAGATAAAGAGCAATCCAGGAACAACAGTCAGATAGCCTGCAAGCGATAAGTCCAACGGCAGTCCATGCCACATCACACCCAACCACTCCGTCCACGAAACGCTCTCGTACAAGGAACGGTAGAAGAGCATAAAAAACGGTTTCTGTAATGCGAATATACAGATAAACAAGCAGTATGTCTTGAGAAATCCTATAAGCCTATCTTTCATCGGTGCTTTTTCTTAAACTGAATATATTCGGCAAAAATAAAGTTTTTTATTCTATTTCTCGCCAATATTGGTTAAGAAATGCGTGAAAGATAGGCTTATAAGAATTTAAGAGCTATCCGTTTACACGTTTATAGTCTTCCAGAAACTTCTTTAATCCGGCGTCCGTCAGCGGATGATTCAGCAGTCCTTTTATGGCGGAAAGCGGACATGTAGCTACATCCGCCCCTACCTCTATGCACTGGATGATATGCGCCGTATGGCGGATGGAAGCCGCAAGCACCTGGGTAGCGTAGCCATAATAACGGTATACGTCCACAATCTTACCCACCAAAGCGATACCGTCTTCACTGATGTCGTCAAGACGGCCTACAAAAGGCGAAACGTAAGTTGCTCCGGCTTTTGCCGCCAGCAGCGCCTGCCCTATGGAAAATACCAGTGTACAGTTGGTGCGGATACCTTTTCCCGAAAAGTATTTAATGGCTTTTATGCCGTCTGCGATGCAGGGTACTTTCACCACGATATGCGGATTGAGCGCGGCGAGTTCTTCACCTTCCTTAATCATGCCCTCGTAATCGGTAGCAATAACCTCTGCACTGACATCTCCCTGCACGATGTTGCAGATGTCTACATAATGCTTACGCTGGTTTTCCACGCCTTTGATACCTTCTTTCGCCATGAGCGAGGGATTGGTAGTCACTCCGTCGAGTACGCCCATATCATAGGCTTCCCGAATCTGGTCTAAATTTGCAGTGTCGATAAAGAACTTCATAATATAATTTGTTTAAGGATTTATTTTACAAATATAGCGATTTACGCCATAGTCTGTTCTTTATCAGCAGGATATTTTAGCGGTTACGCGTCAGGCTCAAACGGTGGGTTATCGTTTCCGGCAACTCGTTCTCGTAATGGGTCACCATAATCATGGTCTTGTCCCTACGACGGCAGAAGGCTTCTATGATTTTCCTGACGCGACGGCGGTTGTACGTATCCAGCCCATGCAGCGGTTCGTCAAGAATCAGCAGTTCGGGATCTTTCACAAAGGCACGCGCCAGCAAGGCAAGGCGCTGCTCGCCGCTGGACAGTTGCAGGAAAGGCTTGTCTTTCAAATGCGCCACACCGAAAATATCCATCCACCACTCGCACACAGCCATCTGGCTGGCATGCGGACGTTTGTACAAACCGATGCTGTCGTGCAGTCCGGAAGCTACGATTTCGATGGCAGGCAGGTTTTTCAGATAGGCACGGTGCATCTCCGGACTGACGTAACCTATATGCTTCTTGATTTCCCAAATGCTCTCTCCCGTACCTCGCTTACGGCCGAACAGACGGATGTCGCAGGCATAAGACTGAGGATTATCCGCACATACCAGACTGAGTAAAGTGGACTTGCCCGCACCGTTCTCACCGCTCAATGCCCACTTCTGCCCACGCATCACCGTCCAGTCCAGTGCTTTCAGAATCGTACGGTCACCGTAGCGGATACTGACTTTGTTCAGCCGGACCACTTCGTCCGAAGTAAAGTTCATGTTTTCGTAAGGAAGACCGGCAATGCGCTGCTGCAATTCGCCCAAAGAAGCGACATCCGCCTCAGCACGGAGGGCATCTTGTTCACGGAAAGCCTGCAAATAGGCTGCACGCGACATTTTCTCTCCCACTGTTTTATTGTCAACAGGAACTACGTGGGTAATAAAAGACGGTATATCATCCAGCATGGAAAGTACCAGTACGATTTGCAGAGAAGCAAGTTGCGCCAACTTCTCCAAGACAGTGTACAACAGCTCACGCGTAGCAGCATCCAGTCCGATGAAAGGGTTATCCATGATAAGGACACGCGGAGCCGTAAGCAGCGTCTTGGTCAACTGGAACTTACGGAGTTCTCCGCTGGAAAGGAGAATGACCTTCTTGCCCAGCATCGGTTCGATACGGAAAAGCTCAAACAGTTGCTGTCTGAGAGACTCGTCCTTTATCTCGCCCAGCAGGTCGCGCACCAGCGGAGCATCTTCCTGGTCGTGAGCATTCCAACGCTGCTGGTAGTAATAATTGGCATCGGCGGAACCGTAAGTGTCACGAAAAGCGATGTACCTGATGTTGTCGTAAACGGTTTGTGTGGCGGAAGGACGGAAATCGTATGTCAGCGTACCGTCGCGCAAGGGATATTTGCCCGTAAGCAAATCGACCAACAGACTCTTTCCTGCCCCGTTAGGGCCTGCGATAGCGATATGTTCGCCGTCGAGAAAATCAAGGGTTACGGGGTTCGATAAACGGACAAGCGGGTTGCGTGCCACGCCCCCCGCTATATGTATGGTATGTTGTTGCATCCTGTCAATGTTTTGTGGTTTGAACGGAGCAAAGATAAGAGAAAAAAGATGATACGGCAAAAGCATCACCAGTTTATCCCCATTAAACTTCAGGTTCATTAGGAATAAACTTCAGGTTTATTCCTAATAAACTATCAGTTTAACCTAAGTAATCAGGAATAAACTCCAGCATTCTTGTGCCCAAAGCCCTCTTATTTATAGAAAATAAGCGCAGACTGTGCCGGAACAGCAATCTCCGGTCCGTACATCGTTCCCAATCCCTTCTCACTGATAAATCCGTCCTTACAAACAACCGTATATTTGCCTTCGGGTACTGATACCTTAGCCGTTTCCTTACGCGCATTCAACACCACATAGATATCTCCCCACGCATCACCGCCGGCATGCTCTTTCAACCGATAAGCCACTACGTTGCCGCCCTCAGCCGGCAGGAACTCCAGATGTTTGCGAACCAGTCCGGCATCTCCCAGGCGGAAAGCCGGATGATGCTTACGCAACTGAATCAATCCTTTATAATAAGCAAACACATCGGCATGCTCCGTCTTGCGTTTCCAGTCGATGGCATTGACGGAGTCCGGACTTTGATAGCTGTTGTGTACGCCTTTCTTATCGCGCATCACTTCCTCGCCTGCATAGATGAAGGGCACGCCCTGCGAAGTGAACACCGCCGTTTGCGCCAGCTTATCCAACCGGGCAAGCTCTTCGGGAGTGATACCGGGGATGCTGGACTTCAGTCTGTCCACCAGGCACATATCATCGTGGCAAGACACATAGCTAATCATCTGCGTAGGCTGTTCCGCCCAGGGAGCCTTACTGTAATTCACTTTTCCATTATCGACCTGCGGATGCCTGACAGCACCGGTAATACCGAATTTGATACTCTCCTCTCCCCCCGGCAGTCCGGCAAGGAAAGCGCCCTGACGGTTATCGTTGAACGGACCGCGCAACGCATCACGCATTTCGTCGGAGAAAGCTGCGATGCCCGGCATCTTATAGGTATTGGCTTTCATCGCCAAGGAGTCCTGCGCCAATTGGGGAGCCGATGCGGCCCATCCTTCTCCATAAATAAAGATGGTAGGGTCTACCGCTGTTGCCGCCTTGCGTATTTCGTTCATGGTTTCGATGTCGTGAATGCCCATTAAGTCGAAACGGAAACCGTCGATATGGTATTCGTTTATCCAGTGTAATACGGACTCTACCATATATTTGCGCATCATAGGGCGGTCGCTCGCCGTTTCGTTGCCGCATGCAGAAGCGTCTGCGAAACCGCCGTCCGGAGCCTGACGATAGAAATATCCGGGAACGGTACGCTCGAAATTGCTCTCGGCCGTATTGAAAGTGTGATTGTACACCACATCCAGCACTACGCGGATGCCTGCCTTATGCAAGGCTTGCACCATTTGCTTGAACTCACGGATACGCACATCCGGTTTATAAGGGTCGGTAGCATACGAGCCGTCGGGCACATTGTAATTCTGCGGGTCATACCCCCAATTGTATTTGTTCTCGTCCAATCTGGATTCATCTACAGAGGCATAATCATAGGAAGGAAGGATGTGCACGTGCGTCACTCCCAGTTCTTTCAGGTGGTCGATACCGGTTGCCAGCTTGTCCGGATTTACCGTACCCGTTTCCGTCATTGCAAGGAACTTGCCTTTGTTCCGAATGCCCGAAGAGGGGTCTATGGAGAAGTCACGGTGGTGTACCTCGTAGATTATCACATCGGCAGGCGATGCCAGCGGCGGACGTTTATCTTCCGCCCAGTCTTCCGGGTCGGTTTCCCGCATATCGATAACAGCCGCACGCTTACCGTTTACACCTACAACCTGCGCATTGATACCCGGCGTATCGCCCAGCCATTTTCCGTTGATTTTTACATTGAAAGTATAAAACTTGCCTTTCAAATCCTGCTCCACCTTAGCCGTCCACGTACCGTCTTCGGCGGGCGACATGGCAACCGTTTCGTAAGCATGTCCGCCCTCTCCCGCATCATACAGCATCAGACGCACTTCATCCGCAGTAGGCGACCAAAGCGTAAATTGCGTAGCAGCCGGAGCATATTCCATTTCTGCCAGACTGCCCGTACGGACCGGATAGAGTTCGTACGACGCGTATTCTTTCTTTGAGGGGGCGCAACTGGCAACTGTTGTAGCCGCAACTCCGATAATGACAAGATTGTTCAATTTCATGGTAGTATTTTTAAGTATAAAATATTAAGTATAGTATATAAGGTATAGGTCAGCGTTTTACTTTGTCGGGATTCTTGGCTATGAAGTCTTTCCAGCCGTGATATCCTTTCTCTGCAACAGGACGCCCCATTTGCAGAAAATGGCAGTAGGCAGCGGCAAGCCCGTCGGTGGCATCCATGAATACGGGCATTTCCTCCTTCGGAAAATGAAGCATGCGCTGCAGCATATCCGCCACCTGCTCTTTAGATGCCTGTCCGTTTCCCGTTATCGCCATTTTTATCTTCAGAGGAGCATACTCGGTAATGGGAATATCACGGCTCAGAGCAGCAGCCATAGCCACCCCCTGCGCACGTCCCAGTTTCAGCATGGACTGCACGTTCTTTCCGAAGAAAGGCGCTTCAATGGCAAGTTCGTCCGGCAGATAACTCTCGATAATGCCCAGTACCCGTTCGTGGATGTGGCGAAGTTTCAGATAGTGGTCGCCAAATTTGCGAAGGTCTATGATACCCATAGCAATCATTTCGGGCTTGGTTCCCGCCACACGCAGCACCCCGTACCCCATAATGGTAGTACCGGGGTCGATACCCAAAATAATTTTTTCCTTTACCGGCTGTATCACACTACCACCTCCATTAATGTCGGGAAACCGATTACTTTGTCCTTGAATATTTTCAGTAATTCCTCGTTCAGCTTCACTCCCTGTTCCTGATGCCAACGATGAAGTATGGCTGAATTTTCCACCTCAAACTGTACAGAGTAACAGACACTTCCCTCCTCAATATGGCTTAGTATGCGTGCAATGCGCGGAGCATACAGCGCACCGTGCTTCTCTACTTCGGGAAGATAAAATTCCTGCATCCAGGTGAGGAAGTATTTCTCCTGTCCTTCCTCTACATGATAGGTCGTATTATAGATCAACATAATTTCTTTTTGCATTTTATTGCGCAAACATAGCAATTATTTCAGAATAATGCATTATATTTGCGCCATCAAATAAAGCAGGTAGTTCTGCAAACGTTAGCAACGGGGCGTTAGCTCATCTGGCTAGAGCGCGACACTGGCAGTGTCGAGGTGATGAGTTCGAGTCTCATACGCTCCACAAGTTATCAAAATTAATTATACAAATCCTTGAATTCCGAGCATTCAAGGATTTTTTATTTTCTTTTCCCCATTCTTTTATACTCATTCAAAGAGGTCGTAAAAAGCAACTCCCCCCTAGCGAAAAAGAAAAGCGCATATTGCCCCATTTTATTTGGCTTGCTTATAAATGGAAAGAGGAGCGATACAACATCGTGTACTGCTCCTCCTTGCCAATATATGAAAAAACAAATCCCGACTATTGCACATAACGGACCGTACTCCCAGTCCTGCTTTTAACATCGGCCTGTTCTCCTTCTAATAGTATTTCACGGCAGGAGCTGCCGCTCCTTTATATTGTTTATTGACATAAACACGTATCCAATCTATGTACATACAAGGCATGGCGCTGTTGTCCCACAGTTCAGGTTTCACAGCTCCGGCCCATGCTTTGGGATTGGTTGAGATACCGGTGCTAAAAATCATAAAGAAACCTTTAGGATCACTCCACGGCCAATCGGTATTACCATTTTCCCCTCGTTTGTGCTCAAAATAAGTAGCTCCATTTACCCCACCTACTATACGGTCGGGATACCATTCCAACCAATAGATATTCCATTTTGACATATCTCTGATTTCAATAGACGAGGTAACACTTCCTGCCCCCCCAATGACACCGGCATAATGATTTTCCGAGTGCAGGGTGAAATGAGCACGGTTGTTCAATTTCCTTTTAGGGTTCTCCAAAAGATCTATCTCACCATTGGCAGGCCAAGGAAGATTATTATTGCCCATAAACCACAACGCATCGTTGAACCCCTCATAGGCATTACGTTTGAATCGCACCTCAATGCGCATATTTTCTGTAAAATTACACCACTCCTCACTACTTCCGGGCAGAGCAGTCCGATAACATCCATGTGAGAATTTCACACGCTTACCGAAACGGTTATCCACCGAATCGGCTTCTTCTATGCTACGAATCTGCAATACACCATTCTTCACTTCCGAACAACGGCTGTTATCTACCCGAGCATCACGACTCATATGCTTGCCTCGATGTTCGATGAATCCCAACGGCAGTCCATTACGGGTATCCCGCTCCAGAAACTCATGTGCAGTGAAAAAACTCCATCCATCCACCGACGGATGCGCATCCCCAACTTTTAAAGTAAGCGGTGCACCGGGAACGGGATAGACTGCAGATTCATCATCTTTAGCAGGTAAAGCAACAGCGAATATTCCTATTTCAGCAATCGATGTACATGGTTTCCCACTTATTTCAGCAAGAGGAACCAGACGGAAGAAACGTCCTCTATAACTTTGTTCAAAGTGTACGAAACAAGTCACAGGGTTATGCATAATGTTACTGAACTCCTCGGATGTGGCACATGTTTTCCAATGCGAGCCATCCATACTGACTTCAAAACGGTATTTATAGATAGTTCCTGCCAGATTATCGTCCTGCGCAGGTGTATAGCTGAATCCGGTGATTTCGGCATCGCGCCCCAAATCTACAGTGAATGTTTTCAGCCCTTCCGTACGCCATACTGTCTGTACATTTTTATCAAAAGCCTTCCGCATAGTCTCATCCGTACCGGAAAGACGCCATTGGCTTACCGGCACATTTCCCAACTGAACTTTAGCGCTATTGTCTGTCAGCGGACGGGCATAAAAAAGTCCTGTACGCAGAATGTGAGCTTCGTTACGCGCAGAGCGTATCGTCAGACGAATTTTCTCCGGTTGGCACTCTGTAAAACGCACCAAACGCTTGTAGCCCACAGTAGTACCTTCGGCAAGTGTCCGCCAATTCCCATCCCAATAGCCTTCTAATAAAAAACTTTCCACACGTTGGCCTTTGGTTATATCCTCCTGAATCATAAATGTGTTTACAAGAGCATCCTTCCGTACCATGTACTCTTTCGATGTACCTGATAGGGCTTCCCACCGTATTCTCCCCTTCTTCAGATAATCTTTTTCAAAAGTATTTTTGAGGTAAGTAGAGAACTCTTTTAGCCTGCGGCAATCATTTTCATGGATAAGTCCCGACTTATCGGGTGGAATATTGAGCAATAACACCGAATTATATCCTACCGACTTGAAGTAGATATCTGCCAGATGCGCAAGCGATTTTACATGACTATCCTCCTTGGAATGGTAAAACCAGCCCGGACGGATAGATACATCCACCTCCGAAGGAAACCAAAAAAGCTCTTTTGCACGCGCCACAATGTCCCGGCTTCCCAAATCTTTTGACTTGCCAAATACGCCCAGCTCCTTATTTTGTCCTATGGCACGGGAATAAATACCAGGAGTCAATACCGTAGCGCTCCATTCCGTCTTACGTCCGATGCCCTTCTCGTTGCCTACCCAACGAACATCATCGCCCATGACAGCAGTAACCGCTTTGGGCTGTAAACGCCGGATTGTACTCTCAATAGCCTCCCAATCATAAATTTGCTTTTTACCATTAGGCCCTTCCCCATTGGCTCCGTCGAACCACACTTCATGTACTTCTCCATAGTTGGTAAGCAACTCCGTAAGCTGCTCGATGAAGAACCGGTTATAGGCATCGCCTTGTCCGTAACATTCGGCATTGCGATCCCAAGGTGAAAGATATATACCGAACTTCAAGCCATATTTCTTGCAGGCATTGCGTAATTCGCGCACCACATCTCCCTTGCCATTCTTCCAAGGTGACGACACTACAGAATGTCGGGTAGTCTTGGTCGGCCATAGACAAAAGCCATCATGATGCTTGGCAGTAATGACAGCCATCTTGAAACCTCCTTCTTTCAAGGCACGCACCCATTGCTCGCAATCTAGTCCGGTAGGATTGAAAAGCGCAGGATCCTCCTTGCCGTCTCCCCATTCACGTTCTGTAAAAGTATTGATACCAAAATGTAAAAAAGCCGTCAGTTCCATCTGTTGCCACTCCAACTGCTGTGGTGTGGGTACTAACCGGGAGGCCATATCTATTTTCTCCTCCACCGTAGCTTGTGGTGGAAATTCCAAATGCTTTTCGTAATATTCCTGTGCATTGGACTGTGTATAACAGCTCAACAACATCAAAGCAGAAAAAAATGTCTTTTTCATGGTTGTTCTTTTTCTATTCAATAATTATCTCATCTATGCACACCTTCGTTGTTTGCTCCGGACGAACATGCGTTGGCGGATTCATACCAGCTCCATAGGCAACAATACGCACATAGCGAGACTCATCTTTTAAATCAAACTGCACATCCTCTGTAAACATACCCTGTCTGAATATTTCCGTCTCTGTAAAGGACTGTTCTTTTATTTTCCGGTATTGACGATCATCCGGCGATACCCAGACCTCCATCCTGCGCGGTTTGTGGATGCCCATGCCGTAACTGTTGTTGAATCCCATTATGAGTTTCTGCATACGGGTTTTCTTGCCTAAGTCAAGGGTGATGCAGATTGTATCGTTATTTTCCCATGACGCCCATTCAAAGTCAGAACTGCGACTGCTCCCTCTGACTCCGTTAACCAGCACATCCTTTGCCGGAGAGTCCGTATATACTGTACAAGCTGTCGCCTTATTCAAACAAACCGGCAACGTCAGCGTTTTCCCCATGCGCTTTCCATTGTAAAAAGTTGCACATTTCAGCAGCGTGCTCTGTTTTACAATCAGAGGTTTTACATAGCGCGAAGAGTTGACCGTTGGTTCACTCCCGTCCAAGGTATAGGCTATCTCCACATCGGGACGAATACAATCCAGGGTGACTTGTAACTTGCCATTGCGAACCGTTACAGAGTGCTGAATATTATACATTGATTGGGCGAAATTCACTCCTTTGACGGCCAATCGTTCCGTAAAATGATCCAGTGCTTTCAGAAAGCGGCTCCAGTCTTTCTTTCCTGGTATAGTCCACCCCACTTCAGCCACAGCCGCCAACCGGGGGAACAACATATATTCCACATCACTGGTCCGGTTGCAGAACTCTGTCCACATAGAACCTTGCACACCCATCAACAGCGACTTTATCCCATCATTCCAAGTCGGTCCCACAGGTTCATAACTATAAATATCTTTCAATGTATTATTTCCAAAATAGGTATACGGTTCAAACCATTGGGGACCTTGATAACGGATAAGATACATGACACGAGCAGGAGTCATTACAAAGCGATGCCCTTGCCCGGCTGCTTTTAGCGCAGCTTCACCCATACCTCTCCAGCCAAATATAATAGCATCATCAGGTATCTGCGATTGGGTCAGTTCGTCCCATCCCATCACTTCACGCCCCTTGCTTTGTACATACTTGCTCATACGTCGCATAAAATAGCCTTGCAAATCTTCCTCATCCGCCAGTTTTTCCTCTCTGATACGTTTCTGGCAAAGCGGGCATTGCTTCCAATGCGTTTTCCAAGCCTCATCACCCCCTAAATGAATATACCGGGAAGGAAAAAGCGCCATTACCTCATCAAGAACGTCTTGCAGGAAATGATAAACATTTTCATTCCCCGCACAATAAATGATGTCAGCATGATTCCCCCCGAGTCCCGGCAACACACCAATAAATTTATCCACTACAGGACAAGCAAGCATCGGATAGGCTGCAAGAGCCGCATTGCTGTGTGCCGGCATATCTATTTCAGGTATAATTTCAATGCACCGTGAGGAAGCATATGCCACAATCTCGCGTATGTCCGTCTGGGTATAGAATCCTTTTTCCACGGTAGGCTCACCTTGCCGTTGGTTGTGCCTCTCATGGAAAAGCAAGCCTTCCCGTTCTACGCGACGGGAGCCTACAGCCGTAAGCAAAGGATGCTTTTTTATCTCAATGCGCCAACCGTTATCATCAGTAAGATGCAAGTGCAATGTATTTATCTTCAACAAAGATATACAATCTATCAGACGTAAAAGGTCTTCTTTAGGAATAAAATATCGGGCTACATCAATCATCACGCCTCTGTACCCGAAACGGGGACTGTCATTCACGGTAGCAGCCGGTACGCTCCAGTCGACATTCATTGCACGCTCTCCTCCCTCCAGCTCTGAAGGCAGAAGTTGGCGCAAACTTTGAAAGGCATAGAACGCCCCTTCTTTACTCGATGTATACACGTTAATCCGCTTAGGAGTGATGACCAGGCGATAAGCTTCTTTTTTTAAGGAACTGTCAAAACGAAGGCAGACATCACCGGCTTTCGCTGTTGTTTTCACTTGAGGAGTAAAGCCTGCAGGAACATTGAACAGCGAGGCGAACTGTTCTGCTACAGATACCATAGCTGTATCCTCTACGGTGATTACCGTACTGGCTTTAAATATGAAATTACCCTTTTCAAGCGTAAAATTCTCCGGTGCAGGTACAATTTCTAATTTTTGCATCTTGCGCTCTTCACCTCTGACATAAAGAATACAGACACACAAAAAGAAGAAGGTCGTGTTGAAGATATTTTTTTTCATTTCTATATTTATATGGTGAAAAATCAGTCTCTATCACGTTCCGGCGAGAACCGCACCGGATCGTTATACTGCTCTTGCAGCTCCAGCATGGTCTCTTTCAAACTATCTACAATTGACGTATAGTCGCTGTTTCCGTATAAATTATGCATTTCTGTAGGATCCTCCTTCAGGTCATACAGCTCCCAAGTGTCAATATCATTGTAAAAATGAATAAGTTTGAAACGGTCTGTCCGTACTCCGTAATGACGTTTAACCATATGCTCTGCCGGATATTCATAAAAATGATAGTACAAAGCCTTGCGCCAATCCACCGGATGCTCACCTCTCAATAGCGGCAGCAATGATACTCCGTGCATATCCTCGGGTACTGGAATGCCAGCAAGTTCCAGAAAGGTAGGAGCATAGTCGATGTTCTGTACCATCTCACGGATTTCTCCTTTTGCCTTCAGCCCTTTGGGCAGATGCATAAGCAATGGTGTGTGCATAGACTCCTCATACATGAAACGTTTGTCAAACCATCCGTGCTCACCCATGTAGAATCCCTGATCAGAGGTATAAACCACCAATGTATTTTCCAGCATACCTTTGTCTTCCAAATAATCCAGAATTCTTCCGACATTGTCATCCAATGACTTAACCACCTTCATATAGTCTCTCATATACCGCTGATATTTCCATTCCGCCAGTTCCTTGCCTTTCAAGTTGAGCTTATAGAACTCTTCAGTAATAGGTGCGTAAAAATCTTCAAACTGCTTGCGCTCAAGCGAGTCCATACGGTTCAGCATACATTCATATGTCTTTTTCAAACGCGACTCCTGACCGTCTTTCAGCATTTTCAAATCATATATAAGATCCATATCTTCAGCAATGCCCATTTCCTGAGAAGCAGCGGCAATACGTCCTTCGTAATCATCATGGAAATTTTCCGGCAATGGAAAGACTTTATCTTCGTAAAGTGAAAGATTTTTGATTTCCGGTAACCAATTCCGGTGGATGGCTTTGTGGTGAATGAGCAGACAGAACGGCTTCTTCTTGTCCCGTGAGTTTTCCATCCAATCAATACTCATATCTGTGATAAGATTCGTTATATATCCTTTCTTCCGGATAGTGTCGTTGTTCATGTTAATAAAATCCGGATTGTAGTAATTACCCTGACCGGGAACAATTTCCCAATAATCGAATCCAGTAGGAAGACTTTCCAAGTGCCACTTCCCGATAATTGCTGTCTGATAACCGTTTTCACGCAAGATTTTCGGGAAAGTCTGCTGAGTACCATCAAATACGCAAGTACTATTGTCGTAAAACTTATTACCGCAACTGTGTTTACCTGTGAGCATGCAGGCACGACTAGGCCCGCTAAGCGAATTGGCCACAAAACTATTGGCAAATCGCACTCCATCAGACGCAATACGGTCTAAATTGGGAGTATGAACATAACGACGATCATAGCAACTCATCATCTGTGCCGTATGGTCATCGGTCATGATGTACACAATATTATACGGCTTATATTTCTGTTCCTGCTTTTGCTGGCAAGAAAAAAGTGAGGAAGATACAATAGTCACCCCTGCTACTGAAAAAAGTACATGTGTTGTTTTCATTTTATTAGGATTACGAATTATGGATTACACACACTATATTATTAATTCCGTCTGCAAAAATGGCAAGCTCTTATATAGATTACAGCCCTATATTTACTATAAAAACTCCAATAATCGCTATTTTCATATTATTTTGATTAGTATGGAGAGTGCATCCCGGACTTAGCTTAATAAACAAAAGGAGGCACAGAGCGAACAGCTACTCTATGCCTCCAGCAAATATCTGCAAAACTGCTACTAAGGCAAAAACAAATTAATAACCAAAGTTGTTGTCATCTACCGTAATACCTTCGTTATAATTGATTTCTGACAAAGGTATCGGCAATAGCAGATTCTTCTTCAAGAAGTCCTGAGTCAATGCTCCACCTTCCGCTTCGTTATAAAGACGATCCTGCTTATTATTTTTTGTTTCCTGATACGTTTCTACCGAGGCTCTCGTTATCTCATGATTATTGTGTTTTTCCAAGGCTTTTTTAAAGAGTTCCACACCTTTCAACCGTACCATTTCATACATATTGGGCTCACCTGCAAATTCAAAGATCCGTTCGTAATACAGATGCTCTCTCACTTCGTCCTGCGTCAAAGTCTTCGGCCAGTCAGCCGGCTGAGCAGAAGTCTCTGCAGATGATTGTCGGGCACGTGTCAATACCTCATTAGCTAAATCAATAGCACGGTCTTTCTGCCCCAATTCATTATATACATCGGCCATCAAAAGCAACATTTCGGCATAACGGTATACAATCAGATTTTTATGACTGCGTGTACCCGTAGCTTTCTTATCGAACATTTTTCCGAAATAGGGAGAAGCATGTTCTTTGCCAGAAGCTGCATAATCTGTTTGTACACTTTCTCCAATACGGGCCAAACGTGTGGAATCTTTTAGAGCCTGACCTGTCAAAGGAACCTTTTTATCAGGATTCATTGCCTCCGCCATCTTGGTATAGTCAGCAAATTTTGCTATAGAAGGATTCGAAGGGTCTTCCATGTCTGCATAGGGAAGTTCTGCTACAAAATCTTGCTGTAGCGGTATGCCGTTTTCCATTACTGGTTTTCCGTCTTTCATCACATAGACACCTTTCACCTTATATGTGATGTACGGATAAGAGTAAGTAGAGTCGTTGGCACACGGTTGGTCGCCCTTTTGCGGTACATCATCAGCCTGATTATTCTTATGCTGGCGCCAGCTGGTAAGGAAATTTATTTCCAAACGGGGATCACCGGGATAGGTAGCACGCATCCAGTCGTAAAGCGCTTTGGTTGCCTTGTACGTCCCCCATGCGATACCACTGTTTGAGTGAGCCGGAGCAAAACGGTTACAAGCACGATTGAATACCAAAGTGGACTCTGCGTTATAGTTCAATTGGAAGATTGATTCTTTGCTTCCATTTACATTGTCTACAAACAAGTCGCCAAATTTCGGTTGAAGTTGATATTTTCCGTACACTTCATCAAACATGGCTTTGGCATTGTTCAGATTCGTTTGTTTATCAATGTCCAAGCAAGCCATTTTATGATACACTTTGCCCAAATAAGCCTTGGCTGCCAGACTTGTGGTATAGCCATCATTTTGTGTTTCCGGTAACACCAAAGCTGACTTGAAATCATCGATAATCAATCCGAACACCTGTTCTTTCGGCGTACGGGGCATAGCGATTCCATCGGAAGAAGAGGCTGAAGTTCTCATGGGAACGTCACCAAAATGGGAAACCAAGTTGTAATAGGCAACACCACGCAAGAAACGTGCTTCTGCCCCCAGCTTGTTTTTGATATCATCCGAGAGTTCACTCTTGTTCAAATAGTCAAGGAAAGCATTGACTTCAGCGATTACTTTATACATACCGTTCCAAGCATACTCCACTTGTGTACTGGAAGTCAATACATTTAAACTGACATTAGGGTCTTCACCGGAATTACGGTTTGTCCAAGCAAAGCCAGAAGCGCTGATAGGCAATTCCTGCCATTGCTGACCATATCCGTTGGGAGCAGCCATATAGCCGTAGCATCCCAAGAGAGCTTGCCTGGCATTGGACTCACTGCTGAAAATCACCAAATTATTTTGGGAATAAAGGGGCTCTTCATCCAAACAACCGGTCAAAACAGCACTGCCGGTAAGCAGGAAAGAAAAAGCAATATATTTAAAATTCTTCATATTATTCAGTCATTTAAGTTGTTAGTGTAATGGAATTAAAAAGTAAGGTTCAAACCGAAGATGTAGGAACGCGGTGTAGGATAAGAGTTCATATCCACGCCCGGACGAAGTCCGTCGAAGGCAAAACTGTTCACTTCAGGGTCATAACCGCTGTAGTCGGTAAGGATGAAGGCATTCTTCACACTGGCGAATACTGACATGTTTTTCATTCCGATTTTGGAAATCAGGCTCTTGGGCAAAACATAGCTCAATGTAATGTCTGAACACCGAAAATAACTTCCATCCTCTACATAACGATCCATCACCATGTTCTGTACCTCAAAGTTGGCCGAGGGGAAGAGATTGCTGGGGTTTTCGGCAGTCCACATTCCCTGATAAGCTTCAGAAGTGATGTTGTTGGACTTCATACCCGGTGTGTTTATGTAACGGTTACCGGTGTTCAATATATCACGACCTTGTACTCCGTTGAAAGCAGCTTTCAGCGTCAGCGACTTCCAGGAAAGGCTGGTCTGGATACCATAAGTAAAGTCCGGATTGGGATTACCGATAATATCCTTATCCTTATCATCTACCACACCGTCTTCGTTTCTGTCGACAAACTTCACGTCACCGGCTTTCAATGTCTGCCCCATGGCAGTCTTATAGTAACCTTCCGTTCCATCAGCCTTAGTATAACGGATGCCCTTACCTTCTACCACATCGTCAACCTGTACGATACCGTCAGTCACATAACCGTAGAACTGTCCCGGAGCTTCACCTGCCAGGAACACATGGCCTACACCGAAGTGGTCACCCAAAGAATTACCAAAGTAACCGACTCTTTCACCCAATGCACCAAATTGTCCAGGCAACATACCCAAATCACCGATTTTTCCCTTGTTGACACCTATATTTCCGCTTACATTCCATTTCCAGTCTTTATGGTCAATGATGCAGGCATTCAGTGAGAATTCCACACCTTTGTTTGTCAATGATCCTTGGTTATAATAGGTTGTAGAGAAACCTGCCGAACCCGGAAGATCCCGACTGATAAGCAAGTCTGTAGTTTTCTTATTATAAACATCTATAGTACCTGTCAAACGGGAATTCCAAAAGCCGAAGTCTACTCCCACGTTCCAGGAAGCTGTCTTTTCCCATTTTAAGCTATTGTTTGCCAAGTTAGTAATAGTAAGCGTATTCAATGCATTGCCCAGTTTGTCGGCATAGATAATACTACCGCCACCATACATGGCAAAAGTAGAATACGGATCGATACTCTGGTTACCAGTGATACCATAGCTCAAACGAAGCTTCAATTGGCTCAGCCATTTCAAACTCTTCATGAATTCTTCCTGTTCCAAACGCCAGGCGATAGAAGCAGAGGGAAAATACCCCCAACGATTATTCTTGGCAAACTTGCTGGAACCATCGGCACGAATAGAGGCTGTTATCAAATATTTCTCAAAAAGATTGATATTCACGCGTCCCAAGTAAGAAAGCAACTGATAATCTTTCTGAATAGGTGTCTGATATTCACGAGAACCGGCCATGTGCATACCATTTTCGCGCATTTCCATTACAGAAAACTTGGTTCCGACAACATTTTTGTTCAAAGAAATTGTAATCCTCGTAAGTCATACCGACTGTACCATCCAAATTACCCCAAGAACCCAGCTTTGTATTATACATTACCAGATTCTCTACCGAGTAATTGCTCTTGTCAAGATTGGAAATGGCCAAGTAACCTTGATTATTCATACCCTGATACAGCTCCAGACCATACCAGCGTTTACGTTCATTGGTATTGATGTTACCACCGGTACGGAGATTATAACGCAAAAACTTGCTGATTTTCCATGTCAGGTCCAAACTGGCATTGAAAGTTTTATCATCAGCCAAGTCTACATAATCATTTAACCAACTGAATACCGTTGTTTTAGCTTCTTGGTCGAAAGCAGGGTCGTCCTCCGGCATTTCATATGGAGCATAGTCCAAAGCCGTACGTGAAACGGCACCTGTAGAACCACCCAATGTATTACCACCGGCCATCATATCGTTCTGACGGAGAGAACCAGCCAAGGACAAACGTAGAGAAACAGCCTTGGACAAGTCGGCATTCAAGTTGGCACGCAAGTCACCCTGCTTCAGTCCTGTCTGCTTCACGGTTCCCTCAATATCCTTGAAATTAGCAGAGACGTAGTAGGTAGTCTTACCTGTACCACCATTTACAGATACGGAATAGTTCTGAGAAAAAGCTGTTTGATAAATTTCTTTCTGCCAGTTTCGTTCAGCCAGCACATGATAGGATTCAGGTTTATCAGGATCATAAGAACCTGTAGCATCACCGAATACATAACGTACTTCGTCACCAACCAGGTGGAACTGCCAGTTTTTCTCATCCGTCTGACGCGAATTACGATACAAGGCATGTTCACGCAAACTCATCATATTCAACAGTTCAGAAGGCTCTGCAATGGTGAAGTTAGCCGAAGCACTTACTTTAGCCTTACCTTCCTTACCTTTCTTTGTAGTAATCAAAATGACACCATTAGCACCACGACTACCATAGATGGCGGTAGAAGAAGCATCCTTCAATATGGTAATATCTTCAATATCGGCCGGATTCAGCGAAGCCAAGGGGTCTTGTGCAATCTGAAAGTCACCGAAATACCAGAAGAAGCAAATTCACCGGTAGAAGCCTGCGGGATATTATCAATCACATATAAAGGTTGGTTATCGCCACGCAAAGAACTGGCGCCACGAATCGTAATAGAGGAAGCAGCGCCCGGAGTAGCAGATGCTGTATTTACCACCAGACCGGCAACTTTACCATCCAGCAGATTGTCTATAGATGTCGCTTTCATAGCCTCATTACCATCCGGACGCATGGTAGTCAAAGCACCGGTCAAGTCACCCTTGCGAGCCGTACCGTAAGCCACAACGACAACTTCATCCAATTGCTGCAAGTCGTCTTTCAATGTTACATTAATATTGGTACGATTACCTACTTTTATTTCCTGCGTTGTATATCCAATAAAAGAGAATACCAATATAGAATTGGAATTTGGAACAGAAACAGTATAATTACCATTTACATCAGTTATGGTACCACTGGCAGCACCTTTTACATGTACGTTTACACCAGGCATCGTTTCACCATTACCATCGTACACAATACCTTTCACTTGAATGGCCTGAGCGAGAGCTGTGGTTACAGCCAACAGACATAGCACCATCACAAGCATCGCCTTTTGAAGTCTTTGTCTCATAGAATTAAATTTAAATAAATATTGTCGTTTCAACGCTGCAAAATTGCAAAACAATCCAAAAACCGAAGTACAAAAATCACTATTAATAGGTCTAAAAATCACTATATTTTCATTGATAGTATTTTTAAGGACTCCAGCTTCTGAAATAAAGCATTTATGCCCATTTCATCGGTATTACATTCATTTCCAACCAGGAAAAGAATTCATAAACTTCACTATACGAACAAGAAATCTATTGTTTATTCAAAATCAGACATCCATTCTGATAGGTTACACGATAGCTTTTCCCTTTTTGAGTCTTGAAAATCAGCACAGCGTCCCGATATCTCAATATGCAAGGTGTTCCCGCATAAGAAATAATGTCAACCTGTCGCAGCTTTCCATCTTTCCAGCATACATCCAATGAAAAATTTCCACGGGCACAAAGTCCGGACACAGAACCATCACTCCAAGCATCGGGCAAAGCTGGCAACAAGTGAATGAATCCCATGTGACTTTGCAGCAGCATTTCCGTAACACCGGCCGTGCCACCAAAATTCCCATCAATCTGGAAAGGCGGATGCATGTCCCAAAGATTATTCAATGTTCCGTGTTTTAAGAGATTACCAAAAAGTTTATAAGCATGATTACCATCGTGCAGACGCGCCCACTGATTAAGTTTCCAACCCATACTCCAACCGGTTGCTCCATCACCCCGGTGTTCCAGCACCACTCTGGAAGCATCGGAAAGTTCAGGGGTGGTTATCGGTGATACCGTATGCCCGGGATGCAAACCAAAGAGATGGTTCACATGACGATGCTGGTCTTTCGGTTCATCCATATCACCGGACCATTCCATCAGCTGGCCATAGCGCCCAATTTTATAAGGAACCAACTTCTCCAATACCTGCTCCCAGTATTTGCGTTCTTTAGCATCCACCCGCAGCACTTTGCTGGCATCGATAGCATCGAGTAGAATTTCACGGACTACTGCATGTACGAAGGTTGCTCCCTGGTCTACCGGACCATGTTCAGGAGAAGTGGAAGGAGCCGCAGTATAGGTACCGTCGGGTTTATGCCATAAGTAATCTACAGCAAAGTTAGCACTACTTTTAATCAGTTCATAACCGATTTCTTTGAGAAACTTCACATCTCTGGTGTAATCATAATACTCCCAAATGTGTGTTGCCAGCCATGGTCCTGCCATAGGGTTGAAATTCCACGACATATTCTCACTCTCCAACGGTGTAGTAAAACCAAAGATATTTCCAGAAATGGAAGCCGTCCAGCCACGAGCCCCAAAATATGCCTGAGCAGTCTTCTCACCAGGTTTTACCAAAGTACGGATGAAATCTATGAGCGGTTTCATGCATTCGCTCAGATTGGTAGAACATGCCGGCCAATAGTTCATCTGCAGATTGATATTGTTGTGATAGTCCACACGCCACGGACCATCTACATTATTATGCCATATACCTTGCAAATTGGCAGGAAGATTGCCGGGACGAGAACTGGCTATCAACAAGTAACGGCCAAACTGATAGTACAATTGTTCTAAATAGAAATCTTTTTGACCTTCGCGATAACGACTCAAACGTTGAGTAATCGGCATATCACGAAAATCAGATGAATTTGTCAAGTTCAGTTTCACACGGTTGAACAATGCTGTATAATCTGCATAGTGAGCTTGATATAACGCTTCATAGCCTTGTTTTTCTGCCTCATTTATCCAATAAGCTGTCGTTTCTTCCGGATTTACTCCCACATACGTTTTCGGATTAGTGAAGTCAGGGTTGAAATTAATCAGATAGTCAGTATCAGCTGTAATCAGAAATATCACCTCATCCGCTCCTTCGATAAGGAGTTGGTCATGAGTATTCGTTACAGTTCCACCTTGCGTTAAAACCCGCATACGCACTACATACTCCATACTATTATTATCTAATCTGGCTCGAAAAAACAATCCATTTTTCCCTTCAGGTTGTAAAGAGCCTGCCGAAACCGGATTAGAAGCATAGCTGAATCTAAGGTTCTGTTTAGCAGGGCGGTCAGCACTATAACGCATCACCAAAACGTTTGCAGGATAAGATATAAATGAAGTACGCTTATATTTTACTCCATCTTTGCAAAATTGTACTATTGTACGGGCTGAATCGAGTGACAGTTCACGGCGATATCCGCTTATCCCAATAGTACTTAGTCCTGTTTCTATGTAAAATTCTCCCATCGTCGTAAAGTTACCGAACCGAAATGGGTCTTCTTTATAAGATTCATATGGAACTGTACTGTTGAAGTTCTGGCAGGTCAGACGTTCGGCCTTTTCTTGATTACCTTCAGTAAAGGCTTTACGAATCTCGTCAAGAAGATAAGCAGACTGCTTATTTACATTCCAATAATACGCCGCTCCCTTAGCGGTATTCGGTCCTCCTCTCCATAAGGTTTTCTCGTTAAAGGTAATACGTTCGGCTTCTACTGATCCTAAAATATTAGCACCTATACTGCCATTGCCCAAAGGCAAGGAAGCTGATTCCCATTCTGCATCCGGATTCTTAGCATGGTCTCCAGCTGAAATAGGTTTCTTATCCTTCCATAATTCCGGATTTCCACCATACCATACAGCATGACCGTTTAACGTCGTGGGAGTATCAAACCAGTAAGACAAGGGTGGTTGTATGCCCTGACCATAAACGCCAAGGCTCATTAACAATCCTATAAATATAATCCTGTTTCTTTTCATATTATCCATAAAGTACATACCAAGCAGCTCACACAAAAGAGAATCATAGCAATGAGTTGATTCCTGCGATAGCATTTCCGCATCCACTTCTTCCATCTCTGTTATTTCCGGATTTCCTCTACTACTGCACGCTGTAAAGAAAGTGAATTTTCATAATCACAGTCGGTGGCCAAATCCCATGACATCACACCGTGCATGTGCTGGCCGAGCGGTTACCCAACTATGAATCGGCAACATACTGAAGAAATCCAACTTATCTTTCAATTCAGTACCCAAATACATATTAAAATAGGCATTCATAAATGCATGATTTAAATTTCGAATCAAAGAGACAGGAAAAAACATTAGAAACGTTTCAGAACACTTACATTTTTAATCTTTCCTTTAAAACCGTTCAAGCTATCCCCTATTTGTTGTAAGGGAAATATCAGTGTCTCCTGATACTCCATATACTCCATACGCTTATACTGCTGACGATAGACTTTCTTGGTGCGGCCTTCCAGACGTTCCTGCAACTTACCGTTCACATAAAGGGAAGTCCCCTTGTAATCACCTTCTATACGAATATCACTCCACACACCTTCGGGCAAATGATAGGAATGAAACACAAATGTATAGCCGTCACGACTGAAAGCCAGGCAGCCTTTGTTTTCCCAATTGGCATACACCACAGAATGAGGTCCCTTGAATAGTATGGAACTATTGGGAGCATTCTCATCGGGACAAATTTTGAAAGATACAGCATACGGATACCCCACTTCTTGTAACACAGTAGAAATAGAATCGGTTCCGCTTAGCACACAGACTTCCCCGGCAGGGGTAAGTTGCACTTCACCAGAAACAGTCTGACATACACCTGACGGTATCCGACCTAACAGATTCACGCCGGGAGCTTCGGGCATCTGACGACATAAATCCTCAAACTGTTCAAAAGAAACCTGACTATTGCTGCCTTTCCACATCTTTTCAGCCAATACCTGTAGGGCTGGGAAAGAACGCACATGCACGTCTTGTTCTGATATACCGTTGCCGCACTTATCATTCCACACGGCAAACATGCCTCCCAGTACTCCAACGGTACCTTCGGGCAATGTCAACTTTTTATTAATCAACCATGGTGACCAAGTTTCATACAACCATTGATGATCCAGAAAATCACGGTAATAACCTGCTGAGGGTACAATATAAAGATAAGTGTCACAAGAGTTAATCAACTTATATCCGTCTTTTAAAGATGCTTCCGGGTCTATCCAGTCATACGACCATGCATTGACAGTTACTCCTTCTGCCTGCACAGGTGTCTTTCCCGGAAGCCATTTCAAGCCACCCCACATACGGGGATTTTTACCGTATTTCGCAATGTATTTCAAATACCGGTCCGTAAAATAACGATACCGTTCAGCCTCCTTTTTATTATACTCGTCTGTTCCTATATGTACGTCCGGACCGATAAATACCGGTGAGTCTCCACAAAGATATTCGTCTAACAATGTATCCACAAAACGATAAGTCTCCTCTTTATAAAGGTCAAGATGATCCATACCATATTCTTGACTGGCTATTTCCGGCTTATAATGAGCAAAAGCCAGAGAGTGGGCGGGGATGTCTATTTCTGGAATAATGTTTACTCCATAAGCTTTCCCCATCTTCTGTAACTCTATAAATTCTTTTTTGGTGTATGCCCCGTCCTTGGATGTCAATCCAGGAAACGTTCACTCTCTAACCGAAAAGCAGCATAGGTTTTATTCCAATCATTCTCAAAAAATTGCGGAAACCCATTATCATTCAAATGTATTTGAAACTCATTCATCTTGTAAAAAGACAATATCTTTACATATTGCTTCAGATAATCCATCGTGAAGAACTTTCTGGCAACATCCAGCATAAATCCTCGATTAGGGAATTGAGGATAATCGCGTGCAATACCTTTAGGAAGAGTACCTTGATGATTAAAAAGGATCTGCAGCAAACTGCGCGTACCCCAAAATACACCTTTTACGGCAGGAGCTTTTATACAAGCATAACCGGAAAAGTCAAGCACATACCCCTCTTCTCCCAACTCCTCATCAGGTGGAGTGAGGGACAAGCAAATATCGTTCTTACGAGGTTTTCCGGTACGCAAAGTATAATCCCACCCCATCAATTCCTTCAAGTCTGATATAAGAATACGAGCTGTAGACTCTAACGCAGCCTCATCGGTTGTGCGAATTACAATGCTGCCTCGTACAGGCAAGGAAAGAGTTCCACCTGTTCCACGCCATTGTTGCAAAGCCGGAATAACTTGCGGACAAGATTCTTGAGCAATAGCAGAAAGGCTTATACAAAACAATATGATAAAAAACAAAATTCTCTTCATAAACAATTGATACTATTTAAAATTCCGATATGTCAAAAGTGCCTCATCATTTTAAAGGACGTATTTCAAAACTAAACAGATACTCTTTTACAGGCACCAAATAAGGCGCCAGTACCCCCGGTCCGCAAGTAGCCGTTCCCACACCGCTTTGCAAAGCGTCAAGATGAACGGTCACTGTGCCATTTCTTTTCAACTCGTTAATGTGCCCGGCAGCATCTATATTCTCATCAGTGAAAGGAGATACACTAAATTCAAATGGCTTCTCCCCCCACACAGACAATCCTTTTTCTAATTCATCGCTAACTTGCATCCAACGCACGTCTGTTCGATTACCGGTAGCCTGAGGACGCACATAATAATGAAACATTCGTTCTGCATCAGTATGATAAATTCCGATACGCCCCGATAGTTTTCGGTCAGCATAAGTCTCATGCTCTCCTCGGCCCAAATAAGTGACACGATTAAAACTGTGGGGCATTTCAAAAACCAGCCCGACACGAGCCAATGAACTGACAAACGTTGTATCCGGAACGAAACGGGTTTGTACAGACAATATTCCATCCTTGCGAATGGTGTATTCAAATGTAGCAGACCCTATTGTCTCATTTTTATCATTCAATAATTCCACTTCACTGTAAGTAGTGTGTCCTGATGTTTTTACAGATAATACACGTTGGACCAAATGATTTAGCCCTAATTTGCGCCAAACCTTTGCGCCTCCCTTCTTTTCACGGTTGTCATTGTCCGTTGCAGGGCGATATAAACTCAGCCGCACAGGCGAGGCAAGATATTCCTGTCCTTCATAGATGTATGATGTTAATGCTCCGGTTTTCGGATCAATCTGAATTTCCGGTTTTTCAGACAGTTTAGCCAATGTCGGACGATACTGACTATTGGCAGGCAAAACAAACTGATCATAAGCAACCTCATCATCAGTTCCGATGAAAGCACTTTTCTTCTTAGGCGTCCAGCTTAAATTCAGATAAGCCTCACGGATATTCCGGGGTAAGCGTACGCCTCCCAATGAAACTTCAGTAGTGGCATGTGGAGCAACTTCTATAGACTGTTCCCCTTTCGCTAACATTTTACCATTATCTCCCATTATGCTCCACTTCAACACATAAGCATTCAGATTGGTAAAGTCATACCAGTTTTTGATAGCGATGGTTAAATTTTTAGGATCTTTGAGCGTGCATTTAATATATTGATAAGCTTTTTTTACCTCTTTTAAATGAGGATGCGGTTCCCGTACAGCATTCACCAGCCCATTACAGCAAAAGTTACCAAAACTTGGTATATTTTCCGGTCCGTAATCGCCGCCATACGCCCAATACCATTTACCATGAGCATCCACCTCTCTGAATGACTGGTCGACCCAGTCCCAGATACAACCGCCTTGTACGACAGGTTCGCTCTCGAACACTTCCATATATTCCTTCAAACCGCCTCCACTGTTACCCATTGTATGCAAATATTCCGTCATAATGAAAGGGCGGTATACTTTCGGACTTGTCTGATGGGCATAAGCCAACAACTCATCCACACTACGATACATGCGACAGTAAATATCAGTATTATATTGTTGTTCAGCACGTTCATACTGAACTGGACGACTTTGCTCTACCGATTTCATCCAATCGTAAGTGCGTTCAAAATTAATACCATTACCTGCCTCATTTCCTAATGACCAGATTATGATGGCGGGATGATTTTTTGACCTCTCGTACATCCGTTGTACCCGATCCATATGGGCTGGAAGCCATGTGCTATCCTTAGCAAGCGAAGCTGCTCCATACCCCATGCCATGCGACTCAATGTTTGCTTCATCTATTATATACAGACCGTAAAGATCACAGAGATGATACCAATACGGATGAGTGGGGTAATGCGAATTTCGCACTGTATTCAGATTATTCTGCTTCATCAGACGAATATCCTGTTCCATCAGTTCCTTGCTGACTGTACGTCCCAATTGAGAATGTTCATGACGATTTGCCCCTTTTACCAATATGGGCACACCGTTTATGCAAAATCGTCCATCTTTGATTTCCGAGGTACGAAACCCTACGTTGCACCCTGTCAGATGTATGATTTCTCCTGAAGTATCTTTTAGAGAAATAATCAATGTATAAAGATAAGGATGTTCCGCACTCCAACGTTTCACTTTCGGTAAAGTCTCTTTAACAAAAAAATGAAATTGCCGCTTTCCTTGCTTTGAACCGGACAATCCTTTTCCAGAATCGTTTTTCCGCAAGCATCTTCTAACCGATACGATAATGTGGCAGCACCTTCAGCCTCCCCTCCTATGGTTGTTTCAAGAGCAAAAAGCCCATCCGTATACGTTTCTTTATCTAAAGTGGAAGTCACTTGATAGTCTGCAATATATTGCTTGGGAGTGCTATACAGATAGATATCACGTTCTATGCCGCTCAATCGCCACATATCCTGACATTCCAGGTATGCTCCCGCACTCCAACGATATACTTCCAGGGCAACTGTGTTCTCTCCCTCTTTTACATATGGAGTAATATCCCATTCAGCAGGAGTCTTCGAACCTTGATTATAGCCCAATAAATGCCCATTTACCCAAATATAATAGAATGAGGTAACGCCCTCACAACAGATGACTGTCCGGCGATCTTTCCAATCCAATGGTAAAGTAAAGCTATGCCAATAAGAACCTACCTCATTTTCATCATATGGTACTAGTGGTGGATTCTTCTTAAAGTTAAATAGCGGGTCATCGAATTCGTAGGATTCATTCACATAAATAGCAGTTCCATAACCTTGACGTTCCCAGTTTCCAGGCACTTTGATGTCAGCCCATCCACCCGTATAATATCCAGGCTTATAAAAGTCTTTGGGCCGATTATCAGGATTCTTTACCCAAGAAAATTTCCATCTCCCGTTCAGACTCATATAATAGCGAGAATTTTCATAATCTCCTTGACGGATATTTGTAGCTTTGTCGTATGGCCATACATAAGTATGAGGCCGTAATTTATTTTTTCCAATAGCATATTGACTTTGCCATTCGGGAACAGTAACCTGAGCAGAAAGTCTACCGACTCCAAAGAATATTCCCATAATGAGGAAGTGTAGAAAAATTTTATAGATGTAATTCATCGTATAACAAAGGTATTAGTTATAATAAATAGTTTTTTGCAAAAGTATCCGTTCCACAATGAATGGAAGGTATAGAAATATCTTTTTTTGCTCCAAAAATGACTATTTCACTCATTATCGTATAATCTTCCTATGCTCTATAAACAGCGTTAATTTATTGGTACAAATCTTGATATACAATAAATTACTGATACCAAACTTGACGACGATTATACTTGTTAAAATAGCGGAATAAATTTATAAGATTATTTGCATTATTGAAGCAAAAACAATATTTTTGTTTTACTTTTTTATACTATGAAGAAAATTTTATTAACTGTACTTGTTTGGATATTGCCAACCGTCTTATGGGGAAAGCAACTAAGTGACAAACAATATATATTTCAACGGATTGACGTACGTGAAGGACTCTCTTATCAAGTCAACTGCATGACAGTCAGCCACCGTACAGGTCATGCCTGGATGGGTACCAAAAACGGTATCGGACGCTTCGACGGATATGAACAAAAGAAATATTTGAATTGCAATATAGACCAATTGGTAGAAGACCGCAATAATAATATTTGGGCACTTGGCAGCGAAGGAGTTTTTCTGTATGATGCGGTCAATGATACCTTTTACCGGGCATGTGACCTAAATGGAAACCTTATATCAGCCTCCTCCATCTGCCTTTGGGATGACGGCGTTTTTTTCGGAGGATTTGACAAATTATACAAATATGATTATAAGACTGGAAAAATCGCTCTTTTCCGTTCGATTACTTCCAATATAAAATTCCAAATCACCGATCTTTACCGTTTTGACAGTCATACTCTGTTGGCTGCCAACCGTTGGGTGGGAGCTTTGCTGATAGATATTCGTACCGGACACACACGTGATGTCCCATTTGATTGTCGCGACGTAGTTACGATGCTGCCTGATTCTAAAGGTAATTTTTGGGTGACTCCGTATTGTAAAGGAGTGCAATGCTACAATAAGAATGGTAAGCTTCTTCACACCTACCACACAGGCAATTCATCAATGCAGAGTAACATTGTGCTTGCATTGGCTGAATATGATGGCCACATCTGGATAGGTACCGACGGCAAAGGAATTGCCGTTTTAAATCCTGAAAACAATCAAATGGATGTATTAACACATATTCCGGGAGATGCCTATTCTCTCCCCAGCAATTCTATTTTGTCTTTTTATGCAGATCCGGAAAATGGGATTTGGGCTGGCAGCGTACGCAGTGGAATGTTCAATATTAAGGAAGTGGGCATCAAACTATATGCAGATGCACTCCCTTAATGCCGATTATGGACTCAGCGAGAAATCTGTATTAAGCCTTTATCAAGAACAAAACGAAAAGGATATATGGATAGGAACGGATGGTGGGGGACTGAATGTGTTTAATGCCGATACCAATAAATTTCGCCATATTCCATCTACATATGGAGAAAAGGTAGCCTCCATCACGGGTGTTGATAAAAACCACCTTTTGATATCACTCTTTGGCAAGGGGATATTTTTCTATAATAAGCAGACTGAACATTGTACTCCTTTGGTTATTGTAAATGATGATATTAACAACCGATTGTGCCAACAAGGCAAGACAGTCAATCTTATGCAAAATACACCGGAAACTATCTTACTGCTTTCCGAGAGTCCATACAGTTACAACTGGAAACGGAAAACATTCACCCCCATTCATATAAACCACCTTAAAGATGCCATAGTAGGTCAGTTGCTCCCGATATGTGTAAAGGAAACATTTTCTTACCTGCATGATTCCAAATGTATTTATCGTATAGACCATAATGACAATACCCTTCACGTCCTCTATCACTGTAGACAAGATACCATGATTCATTCGGCTTCAGCTGACGAGAAAGGCATTATCTGGATAGGGGGGAACTACGGGTTGGGCAGTTTCTCGCCCAATGACGGTTCATATACTCATATTTCAAACTCGTTGATTAACGAAGCAATGTCTGTTGCCAGTGACCAGCATGGACGATTATGGATTGGTAATAATGAACGTTTGCTTTCCTGGATGACCACTCAAAAGCGCTTTATCCTTTACGGTGTTCCAGACGGAGTCGCTCCTAACGAGTATCTGCCGAAACCCCGCTTACTTTCATCAGAAGGAGATGTATATTTGGGTAGTGTAAATGGATTATTACGCATTGCTTCCACACTTCCCAAAGAGCACCCGGAATCTCCGGTGCTTGAACTATCTGATGTATTTGTTGGCGGTGATCGCATGGAATATATTTCAGGCAGGAAGCCTGTTTTAAAAATTCCGGAGCAAAGCAGAACGATAACGATTAAAGTAAAGGCACACAATAAAGATATATTCCGTAAGCCTGCCTATTGTTACAATTTGCAAGGATATGAAAAAGAGCCTATCTATTCTTATTTGCCGGAACTGACACTGAATACGCTGTCGGCAGGCACCTATCAGATAACTGCTTCATGCACTACCCGTTCCGGCGAATGGACAGATAATTACCCCATTATTGAACTTATCATACTTCCACCTTGGTACCGTACATGGTGGTTCATATTAACATGCATACTGACTGCCTTGTCAGCAGTGGGCTTATCCGTTTACAGCTTTTTACGCCGCAAAGAGAATCGAATGAAATTAGCAATGAAAGAGCACGAGCAACAAGCGTATGAAGAAAAGATACGCTTCCTGATAAATATCAATCATGAGCTGCGTACACCTCTTACGCTAATCCATGCTCCTTTAAAACAACTGATAGAACAGTTTCCTGCCAAAGATGCCCGCTATAGGGTTCTACAGAATATTGCCCGACAGTCTGAGCGCATGAAGAATTTATTAAACATGGTACTTGATGTACGCAAAATGGAAGTCAGCCAAAGTACCTTACATATAGAAAGTATCAATCTGGAAAAATGGCTGGAAGAAGTAGTTGAAGACTTTATACCCGAGGCTACCCAAAAACATATAACACTCACCCGTCAGCTGTCAGCCGGAATAGAATCATTCTATTGTGATAAGGAAAAGTGTACTACTATAATAACCAATTTATTAATTAATGCAATAAAATACAGTAACGAGGGAGGAGAAATCAATATTATTACTTCATTATCCGAAAAGAAAGACAGAGTGCGTATTTCTGTTTCAGATCAAGGTCCGGGGCTAAAAGATATTGATGTCTCGAAACTGTTTACACGTTTCTACCAGGTGAAAACAGTCGTCCCGGATCAGGCATAGGACTTTCGTACTCAAAGATTTTGGCAGAACAGCAAGGCGGCAGTGTCGGCGCACTCAATAATGTTGAATCTGCAGGTTCTACTTTTTGGTTTGAACTGCCACTAAACATCAAGCCTGGCAAGCTTATTTTACAGCCACAACCTTATCTTAACGAATTGCTTGCCTCTGCTGAAAACATTGAGAGTGTACCAGACGAACCTACTTTCAGATCCGAAACTAAAGATTATACCATTCTGGTGGTGGATGACAATGTGGAGTTGGTAGATTATCTGACTGATGCGATGAGGCCCTATTTTAAAGACGTGCGCACAGCTTACAACGGTGAAGAGGCGTTAGAGATGTGCAGGCAGTGGCATCCGGATGTTATAATCAGCGATATACAGATGCCTAAAATGAACGGGTACGAGTTGTGCAAGCGGGTTAAGGAAGAATTAGACATCAGCCACACCCCAGTCATTCTGCTTACTGCTCGAAATGATGAAGCAAGCCGTATATTCGGCTATAAAAATGGAGCCGATACTTATCTTACAAAGCCGTTTGAGATAAGTACGCTCTACACAGCCATATATAACCAATTGAAAAATCGTGAGCGTATAAAGAAAAAGTATATTAGCAACAAAACAGCACCAACACCGGAAGAAAGTACATTTAGCGCCGCTGACGAGAAGTTCTTGAATACAATGAATCAGATTATTACTGAAAATATCGACGAGCCTAATATGGGAGTTCCTTTCCTATGTGACAAACTCGGTATGAGCCGTGCCTCACTTTATAATAAGTTAAAGGCATTAACAGGTATGGGAGCAAACGATTATATAAATAAATTGCGCATTGACAATGCTATCAACCTACTACTAAACAGTTCATTAACAGTAAACGAAATAGCAGACCGGGTCGGGTTCTCCACCCCCCGCTACTTCAGTGCAGTATTCAAGAAAAACATGGGATGCTCTCCTACCCAATATAAGGAAGAACAATTAAAAAATAATGTACAGAATATATAAGTCAACAGGACAAGAATATCACACCGAAGGAAAAAATATTGGAATAATTGAAGCTACATCTTAGCGGCACATTATATCGAAAGCCGGACACAAAGTCCGGAAAAGCATTCCGGCTGCAGTCTGAGTTAATAAAAAATAATATGCAGCGATTGAAGGCAAAACAATGATAAAATTGTATCTTTGCATCGTTTTATGTATTGAAAGAATAAATAATAACAACGATATGATAGCCAGAATCAACGAGCTTCTGCAAGAAGTAGAAGCACTGAAAGCCGCTAATGCCGAGGAACTGGAAGCACTGCGAATCAAATACCTCAGCAAGAAAGGAGCCATTAACGAACTGATGGCAGACTTCCGCAACGTGCCTGCCGACCAGAAGAAAGAAGTGGGCATGCGCCTGAATGAACTCAAGAACAAGGCACAGGAAAAGATTGCCGCTCTGAAAGAACAATTCGAGAGCCGGGACAACGGTTGTGAAGACCTTGACCTTACCCGTTCGGCCTATCCCGTGAAATTAGGGACACGCCATCCGCTCAGCATCGTAAAGAACGAAATCATCGATATATTTGCCCGTATGGGATTCAATATCGCCGATGGACCGGAAATGGAAGACGACTGGCACGTATTCTCCTCCATGAATTTTGCCGAAGACCATCCGGCACGCGACATGCAGGATACATTCTTCATCGAAAACAATGCCGAGAATGTATCGCACAGCATCATTCTTCGCACACACACATCCAGCGTGCAAAGCCGTGTCATGGAGAATACACAACCGCCCATCCGCATTATCTGTCCGGGACGCGTATACCGTAACGAGGCTATCAGCTATCGTGCACATGCTTTTTTCCACCAGGTAGAAGCGTTGTTTATAGACCGCAATGTATCGTTCACCGACTTGAAACAAGCTCTGTTGCTCTTTGCACAGGAAATGTTCGGCAAGGACACCAAGATACGCCTTCGTCCTTCCTACTTCCCGTTTACGGAACCAAGCGCCGAAATGGACATCAGCTGTAATATCTGCGGCGGCAAAGGCTGTCCCTTCTGTAAAGGAACCGGTTGGGTCGAAATCTTAGGTTGCGGTATGGTAGACCCCAATGTATTGGAACTGAACGGTATTGACAGCAAGATATACAGCGGCTACGCTTTAGGTATGGGTATAGAACGTATTGCCAATCTGAAATATCGCGTAAACGACCTGCGCCTGTTCTCGGAAAACGATACGCGCTTCCTGAAAGAATTTGAAGCAGCTTATTAATATAGAAATCCCGATATTTCTATATTGGGCATAAAATTGGGATGTGCCAGAACCCAAAGGCACTCACCATTTATTTTTAGGCACGGATTGTACGGAGAAACACGGATTAAATCAAAAAAAGGACCGTGAAGTCCGTATAATCCGTGCCTAAAAGAAATTATCAGGCGTATTTTTACTCTCGATTATTTGCAACTAACGGTTTTTAATACAGCCTGATTATCAATCCTATTAAATCTCCACCCAATGAAAGATAGGCTCGTAACTCCCGGCTATTGCTTTATCCTCGCTGCCAACTTCCTGCTGTACTTCGGCTTTTGGCTATTGATACCCGTATTGCCATTCTATCTATCTGAAGTATTCAATGCAGGAAACTCCACTATCGGCATCATTCTTTCCTGCTATACGGTAGCTGCCTTATGCATCCGTCCGTTCTCCGGATACTTTCTGGACAGTTTTGCCCGCAAACCGTTGTATCTGTTAGCTTATTTCATCTTCATGACCATGTTTGCCGGATACATCATTGCCGGGTCACTCACTTTATTTATCCTGTTCCGCATCATACATGGCGTATCATTCGGCATGGTAACCGTAGGCGGCAATACGGTGGTCATCGACATCATGCCCTCATCAAGACGCGGAGAAGGCCTCGGATATTACGGGCTCTCCAACAACATAGCCATGGCAGTGGGGCCAATGTCCGGTTTGTTCCTGCACGATGCAGGCATGAGTTATACTACCATATTCTGTTGCTCGTTGGGTTCCTGCATTGCCGGGTTCATCTGTGCTTCCTTAGTGAAAACCCCGTATAAGCCGCCTGTCAGACGTGAACCGGTTTCGCTCGACCGCTTTATTCTGCTGAAAGGCATTCCGGCAGGTGTCAGCCTGCTCTTATTATCCATTCCTTACGGAATGACTACCAATTACGTAGCCATGTATGCCAAAGAAATCGGTATCCATGCAACTACCGGCTTTTTCTTTACTTTCATGGCGGTGGGCATGGCTATCTCGCGCATCTTTTCCGGCAGGATTGTAGACAGAGGAAAAATAACGCAGGTGATTTCGGCAGGATTGTACATCGTGGTATTCAGTTTCTTCCTGCTCTCGGCATGCGTCTACATCATCGAGTGGAACAGTATGGCATGCAACATCGTGTTCTTTGCAGTGGCATTGCTGCTTGGCATAGGCTTCGGCATCATGTTTCCGGCCTATAACACACTGTTCGTAAACCTTGCCCCCAACAGTCAACGGGGCACGGCCACTTCCACCTACCTTACTTCGTGGGATGTGGGAATAGGTATCGGTATGCTGACAGGCGGATACATTGCAGAAGTCAGCACTTTCGACAAAGCCTATCTTTTCGGAGCCTGCCTGACAATTGTTTCCATGCTCTATTTCAACATCAAGGTAACTCCTCATTATCATAAAAACAAATTACGATGAGAAAGAAAGAACGTTATGAAAAGATACTCGCCTGGTTCAGGGAAAACCGCCCCATAGCGGAGACCGAGTTACATTATAACAACCCGTACGAACTATTGATTGCGGTAATTCTTTCCGCCCAATGCACAGATAAGCGGGTAAATATGATAACTCCCGCCCTTTACCGGGACTTCCCCACTCCCGAAGCGCTTGCAGCCACTACTCCGGAAGTAGTATACGAATACATACGCAGCGTATCTTACCCGAACAACAAGGCCAAGCATCTTGTAGGCATGGCTCAAATGCTGGTGAAAGACTTCAACAGCCAAGTCCCCGACACACTGGAAAAGCTCGTGAAACTTCCCGGTGTGGGACGCAAAACGGCAAATGTAATCCAGTCAGTCGTCTTCAATAAAGCCGCCATGGCGGTAGATACCCACGTTTTCCGCGTCAGCCACCGTTTGGGACTGGTATCCGACAAATGCACCACCCCGTTCAGCGTAGAGAAGGAATTGATTAAATACATTCCGGAAGCAGAGATTCCCATTGCTCACCACTGGCTCATCCTGCACGGACGGTATGTATGCCAGGCACGTACCCCTCAATGTGACAACTGCGGTTTGCAATTGATGTGCAAATATTACTGCCGGAAGTATAAAGTTAGTAAAGAGAGCAATGATGGGGAAGAATAAACAATGATTTAATAGCAGGGAAAAGAAATAAATACTAACTTTGCCGTCACGAAAAGAAAACGGTAACACTTTTAAATAAAAATAGAGTATTATGACAATTGATCAATTTAACTTTGCCGGAAAAAAGGCATTCGTTCGCGTGGACTTCAACGTGCCTCTGGACGAAAACTTCAACATTACAGATGATACCCGTATGCGTGCCGCTCTTCCTACATTGAAGAAGATTTTGGCTGACGGTGGCAGTATTATCATCGGTTCTCACCTCGGTCGTCCGAAAGGTGCAACCGACAAGTTCTCTTTGAAGCACATCCTGAAACATTTGTCAGAACTGCTGGGTGTTGAGGTACAGTTCGCCAACGACTGCATGGGCGAAGAAGCTGCCGTTAAGGCTGCCGCTCTGCAACCGGGTGAAGTGCTGTTGCTCGAAAACCTTCGTTTCTATGCTGAAGAAGAAGGCAAACCGCGCGGTTTGGCCGAAGATGCGACAGACGAAGAAAAGAAAGCTGCCAAAGCTGCCGTTAAGGAAAGCCAGAAAGAGTTTACCAAGAAACTTGCTTCTTACGCTGACTGCTACGTAAACGACGCATTCGGTACCGCTCACCGTGCACACGCTTCTACGGCATTGATCGCCAAATACTTCGACAAAGACAACAAGATGTTCGGCTACCTGATGGAGAAAGAAGTGAAAGCCGTAGACAAGGTGTTGAATGACATCCAACGTCCGTTCACTGCTATCATGGGTGGTTCCAAAGTATCTTCCAAGATTGAAATCATCGAAAACCTGCTGAACAAGGTAGATAATCTGATTATCACCGGCGGTATGACTTATACCTTCACCAAAGCTCAAGGCGGTAAAATCGGTCTTTCCATCTGCGAAGACGACAAGCTGGATCTGGCTCTCGAACTGTTGAAGAAGGCAAAAGAAAAAGGCGTAAACCTCGTATTGGCTGTAGATGCCAAGATTGCCGACTCTTTCTCTAACGACGCCAACACTCAGTTCTGTAAAGTAAACGAAATACCTGACGGTTGGGAAGGTCTGGATATAGGTCCTGAGACAGAAAAGATTTTTGCCGAAGTTATCAAGAACTCCAAGACTATCCTTTGGAACGGTCCTACGGGCGTATTCGAGTTCGACAACTTCACTCACGGTTCACGCTCTGTAGGTGAAGCTATCGTTGAGGCAACCAAGAACGGTGCGTTCTCACTCGTAGGCGGTGGCGACTCTGTAGCTTGCGTCAACAAGTTCGGTCTGGCAAACGGCGTTTCTTACGTTTCTACCGGTGGTGGTGCATTGCTCGAGGCAATCGAAGGAAAATTCTTCCGGGTATCGCTGCTATCAACGAATAACAAGAACCTCATTCATACAAAAGGCAGCTCTTTGAAAAAAGGGTTGCTTTTTTTTTAATTATATATCCGACACATGAAACGAATTCTACTATCCTGTCTTCTTCTCCTCTCCATATATACATTAAAAGCCCAGGATACGCGTCTGAACAATGTAGTGAATACATTGAAAGAACGCATCACCCTGGCAGGGTATGCCCAAGTGGGATATACCTATGATGACGCCGGCGAAAAGGCCAGCAATACCTTCGACCTCAAACGCGCCATATTCATGGCACGCGGCAAGATTACCGATAAATGGTCGTGCTACTTCATGTACAGCTTCGCCAATACCGGAAAGATACTGGAAGCTTATACGGAATACCGGTTCCTGCCCCAACTCACTGCCCGCATCGGACAGTTCAAAACAATGTACACCATTGAGAATCCGATGTCTCCCTGTTTTGTCGAACTGATAAACTGTTATTCACAGGCGGTCAACTATCTGGCAGGCATCAACGGCAGCGACCCACTCTATGGCTCGAACAGCGGCCGTGACATGGGTATCCTTATCTACGGCGACCTTTTCAAGAAAAAGCTGAGTTATAACCTTGCCGTCATGAACGGGCAAGGCATCAATCTGAAAGACAAGAACAATCAAAAAGACATAGTAGGCAGCCTGATGGTTCATCCGCTCGACTGGCTGTCGGTGGGCGGCTCGTTCGTCAAGGGCAAAGGCTGTGCCGTAGCCGCCTCTTCCGTCAATCCGGATATAGCGATAGGCGACAGCTACACACGCAACCGCTGGTCGGCAGGCGCCACCATACAGACAAAGCCTGTCAGCCTGCGTACCGAATACCTTGCCGGCAAAGACGGACATGTAAAAAGCGATGGATACTATGCAACCGCATCCATACATGTGTACTTCCCAAATTCGACATTGTAGCATCCTATGATTATTTCAACAAAGACAAAGCGCAGGATTACAAACAGAGCAACTATGTGGCCGGCGTGCAATGGTGGTTCTATCCCAAATGCCGCTTGCAGGCGCAATACACCTATTGCGATCCCCACAAAGGAGAAAACTCCAACCTGCTGCAGGCACAATTGCAGGTGCGTTTCTGATTTATGAAAACATTCTGGCATTCTTTTTGTACATTTGTAGAGTATAATCACTTAATGAATACAATTTTATGAACGAGCAAGCCATACAAGAGCAATATCAGCATATAGTCAATCTACTGGAACAGAAACGTCTGAAAGAGGCTCAAGTACAACTGGAAGCCTTTTTATGGAACTGCAACGACTGGACGCTCCGCAACCGTTTGGAGCAGGCTAAGGTGTCCTACCAATACATGTTACAGTACATGCGCCAGGGCGTAAACGATCCGGAACGGCAGAAACTATACCGGCAACTTCTGGCAGAAACCTGGGAGCTTGCCGAACAGACCCGCATCAGCCTGCTCGATGAGGTTTCCACCCGTTATTACCACTCCCTGCACAAGAACAAAAAGAATATGGTAGCCGGTTACGGCATGTCTTCCTGGCTGAAAGTTCTGGAATCTTTTCCTGACGATATGGCGGTTTGCCAGCTTATGCCGGACAACAAACAAAGTCTGGACAGCGCCCTGCAACGCCATGAAGGCACTGCCCAATACCTGTTCCTCACTACATGGGGCAACAGTGGCTGGACGGCAGAAGAAGAACAGGAAGCCAGGCTGTATCTGAAGTCCGAATTATTGCCGGTAAATGACTTGTGTCTGTTCACCGGAGCCATCCTGCTCAGCCTGATGGAATGTTTCGATCCGCGGAAATTCTCATGGTTACTGGATGCCGCAACACACGCCGACACACAAGTCAACCAGCGCGCCCTGGTGATTATTGCCATCATACTGCACATACACTCCAACCGCTTACAGCTATACCCTGAGCTGATGGCAAAGTTATCGCTTCTCGATGAGGACGGCAGCTTCGGCAAACAGTTGAACCGGGTTTACATCCAGCTACTCCGCAGCCGTGAAACAGAGAAGATAGACAAGAAGATGCGTGAAGAAATCATTCCGGAAATGATGAAGAACGTCACCATCATGCGCAATATGAAGTACGGCTTCGAAGAAAACATTGATGAAGACGACCGCAATCCGGACTGGGAGAAAGCATTCGAGGAATCGGGCCTGGGCGACAAGATACGCGAGATGAACGAACTTCAACTGGAAGGAGCCGATGTATATATGAGTACGTTTGCCCAACTCAAGAGTTACCCGTTCTTCCAAAATCCGCATAACTGGTTCTATCCGTTCGACATGCAGCATTCCAGCATCATACGGGAGTTCGGACTGAAGCCTACCGGAGAAAACGCCGTCCTGTCACTGATACTGCAATCGGGCTTTTTCTGCAACAGCGACAAGTATTCATTATGCTTTACCATGGCACATATACCGCAAGCGCAGCGTAATATGATGCTCAGTCAAATGACATCACAGGATTTGAATGAACTGATGGACGAAAGCAAATCGTCCAGCCTGAGACAGTATGCCTTGCAGCCGGACGTTATCAGCAACCAGTATATCCACGATTTATACCGTTTCTTCAAGTTAAGCCAGCGCCGCCATGAGTACCGTGATATTTTCAAGGAAGAAATAGCCCTGCACCGTATACCGGCACTGAAAGATATTTTATGCAAGCCCGAACTATTGGCAACCATAGCCGACTTCCATTTCCGCAAAGAGCATCCCGCAGAAGCCTTAAGCATCTATAAAGAAATAACGGATATGAACCATGCCGATGCGGAAATCTTCCAAAAGACCGGCTATTGCCTGCAAAAAGAGAAACGTTACAAAAGAAGCTATCGAAGCTTATAGGAAAGCCGATGTGCTGAAACCCGATCATGTATGGACTATCCGCCACCTCGCCACCTGCCACCGCCAATTGCGGGACTTTGCAACGGCATTGGAATATTACAGAAAAGCGGAAGCCATGCAACCGGAAAACAGAAACCTGCCATTCCTTATCGGCAGTTGCCTGGCAGAGCAGGAACGCTACGAAGAAGCCTTGCAGTGTTTCTTTAAGCTGGATTTCATGGAGAACGACTGCATCAAGGCATGGCGTGCCATAGGCTGGTGCTCGTTTGTCAGCGGAAAATTTGAACAGGCCATGCGGTATTACAACAAGATACTTGCCTTGAAACCGCTTTCCACAGATTACCTCAATGCCGGACACGCAGCATTGCTATTGGGAAATATGGAAAAGGCTGCCGAACTGTACGGAAAAGCTACCTCGGAAAGCGGTAACCGGGAGACTTTTCTTGAGATGTTCGATAAAGACAAGGAGATGCTTATCAAGTTGGGGGTAGACGAAAAAGACATACCGCTGATAAGAGATTTTGGTTTAACCGCTGATTAAAAGATAAAAAAATATATCCCGTCATTCAGAGACTCGTAGCAATGAAAAGCCTCCCTCCCCTATATAAGCTTACCGCTACACGTCTCTGAATGACAGTACGACGTAAGATTTCGCTTCCCATACTTCCTATATTTACCTCATTGGAGTAAAAAACAGGCGAAATGGTGTATTTTCCGTTCATATTACCTCTCCTTATTTCCTAATTGAAGGTATTTACTTATTTTTGCTATAGCTTTAAAGTAAATACAATGAAACGACTCGATGTTCTTATTCTTTTGCTATCAATAACCGTATTCATCATTGCCCAACCGGTTTGTCAGGTCAAGCACTTTTCTGTCAATGACGGTCTCGCCCAAGGAAATGTAATGGGAATGCTTCAAGACCAAAAAGGCTTCATCTGGTTCAGCACTTGGAACGGACTGAGTAAATATGACGGATACACATTCAAGACCTATAAGACTTCTCAGGAAGACCGTTACGCTTTCGGCAGTAACCGTATGGGAACAATCTCCGAAAGCAAATACGGAGATATCTGGTGTCCTACCTACGACGGACAAGCCTGTCTGTTCGATGTGGAAACGGAAAAATTCATCGATGTATTGCAACCTCTTGAAATTACAACCAAGCACTCTAACTATGTCTCACGCATATTGTCATTGAAGAAAGGCATAGCGTGGATTATCTGCAAAAACGGATACACATATAGAGCCGATGAACAATTATGCAAACGCGGAGAAGGTATCACACTGTACTCCACATTCACCAAGAATCTGAAAGGAGACCGTATCTATACCGTTTATCAGGACTCCGATGAAGACGAATGGATATTGACCAACAAAGGCGTCACCATTGTTGGAAACAAAAGGGTAGACACAGACTTTCCATTTCAATATATCACACAAATAAAGGAGAATATATATCTGATTGCCGACAAGGGTAAGCTGGCGCAATACAATTTTCAAACTCAAAAGCTGAAGTTTATCAATATCCCTTGTCCTCACAATAGAATAACCAATGTTACTGTAATAGGAACAGAAACGCTGGCATTAGGTACGGACAATGGTCTGATACTGTATTCCACTCCCGACAATACATTCCGCCAAATCGATATTCGTACATCCACTCAACCTTCCAATTATGTGGAGCAGGTCTATCAAGACAAGCAACAAAATATTTGGGTATTCTCCCAAAGCTCCGGCATCATCCGTATCTTACCTGGCAGTGATGAAAAAGAGCACCTGTTTACTCCCCAGAATGAAGTTATCAGGCACGGGCGCAACAGCCGTAAACTGATATTCGAAGACAAAACCGGTAACCTATGGGTATTACCCACCAACGGTAACCTTTCTTATTACGACCGGAAAGAAAAAAAACTCAAACCGCTGCTTACCGACACTGACAATCCTAAATCCATATTCAGTCCATTGGTACGCTTTTACACTCTCGACACACAAGGAAACTGTTGGCTTGCCACTGCACGCGGAATAGACCGGATAAGTTTTTTCCCTCAAAGTTTTCAATTCTACCAAACCGATTACGAAGCAGAAACACGTGCCTTCCTGCGAGATAGCAATAATCGCTTATGGAGCGCATCCAAAGCAAGTTACATCCAGATATATGCTCCCGACGGAAGTTTGGAAGGCTACCTTTCGCCACAGGGAAATATTGTCAAAGAGAAACAACTGTTCTACAACGGCGTATACGCCATCATGGAAGACAAAGAAAAGAACATCTGGCTGGGTACGAAAGGCGCCGGATTATTCCAACTGACTCCCAAAGGAATAAATCGATATTCCGTCACCTGCTTTAAGCACCAACCGAATAATCCTTACAGTATAAGTGACAACAGCATATACTCCATTTTTCAGGATAGCCACAACCGTATCTGGATAGGTTGTTATGGTGGCGGACTAAACCTGCTGATCCGGCGAAATGACCAAACACCCATATTCATCCATAGCAACAATGAACTGAAAAACTATCCCACGGATTATGGAATGAAAGTGCGTAACATCACCGAAGCTCCCGGCGGCGTACTTATGGTAGGTACCACGAACGGACTGCTCACTTTCTCCAATAAGTTTGAATTGCCCGAAGAGGTAAAGTTCTACAGAAACTGCCATCAGCCGGGCGATAAAAACAGTCTTTCCACCAACGACATTACGCACATCTATACAGACAAACGAAAGACGACATACGTTATAAGTTTCACCGGCGGTATCAGTAAAATTATCTCCGGTCAATTGCTCAGCGAACAAATACGCTTCAAGAACTACGACCAAAGCAACGGATTAGCCTCCGACCTGACCCTCTCAATGACGGAAGACACCCACAATCACCTTTGGATAGTTTCCGAAATAGCCTTGTCCAGATTTAATCCCGGCAACGAGACTTTTGAAAACTACACGCTCGGCTCCACCTATCAGCAACAGTTCAACTTCTCAGAAGCTCTCCCTGTCATTAACGCCCGCAAACAAATCGTATTGGGTACAGACAAAGGTTTTTTGGAAATTTCTCCCAATAAGATGCGAAAAAGCACCTATGTACCTCCTATCGTATTTACCGGATTTAAAATACAAGGGCATCCGGCAGACCATCCAATCGACAATCTGAAAGAACTGGAACTGAAAGCATCCCAGCGGAACGTTACTTTCCAATTTGCCGCACTCGATTACGTAAACCCCGACAATATACTTTATGCCTATCGCCTACAAGGATTGGAAGACGAATGGAATGAAGTCGACAACAACCGTTCCGCCAGCTATATCAATCTGCCTGCAGGACAATACCAATTACAAATCAAATCGACCAACAGCGACGGAGTATGGACCGACAACATACGTACGCTATCCATCCATGTACTCCCGACATTTTGGGAAACCTATTGGGCATGGCTACTCTATTTCATCCTGTTTATCTTATTCACCGCCACCATTGTATATGTTCTGTTCTATATTTACCGTCTGCGCCACCAAGTAGACATGGAACAACAACTCGCAAATGTCAAGCTACGTTTCTTCACCGATATTTCCCACGAACTGCGTACTCCGTTGACTCTGATAGGCAGTCCGGTTGCAGAAGTCCTTGAGAACGAACCTCTGTCTCCCACTGCCCGAGAGCACCTAACCCTTGTACGCAGGAATACAGAACGGATGCTCCGACTAATGAACCAGATACTGGATTTCCGCAAAATACAAAATCAGAAGATGAAGCTGCTAGTGGAAAACACAGACCTTATTCCACTCTTGCAGAAAGTGATGGACAGCTTCCTGCTGATAGCCAAAGAAAAGGAAATTGACTACCGGATGCAATCTGCGACCAAATCCGTTTTCGGTTGGATAGACCGGGACAAATTCGAAAAGATATTCTTTAACCTGCTTTCCAACGCATTCAAATATACTCCCAACGGCAAAGCTATCACAGTCAAAGTTACGCCACATAAAGACACGATAGACATCGAAGTGGCGGACGAAGGAATCGGAATCGCAACGGAAAAATTGCGTACCCTTTTCCAGCGTTTTGAAACACTGGTAAAGGAGAATATTCTCCAGCCCTCATCGGGTATCGGACTATCACTGGTAAAAGAGATGGTAGAGATTCACCACGGTAGCATCAAAGTAGACAGCCAGCCCGGTGTGGGCAGCCGTTTTACCGTAACCCTGCCTCTGCAAAAGCAAGCTTTCGAGAAAGATACGCAAGCGGAATTCATATTGAACGATACTCAGTCATCCTCTCCGACTGCCACCGATGAAGATACAAAAGGAACAGATGCAAAAGAGACTTATGACAATAATACCACCGACTGCCACTCCATTCTGGTGGTAGAGGACAACAAAGAACTGCGGACTTTTTTGAAAAACAGCCTGTCGGGAGACTACACCGTTATCACAGCTTCCAACGGAGAAGAAGGGCTGCAATCTGCCATAGACAATCTCCCGGACTTAATCATCAGCGATGTCATGATGCCCGTCATGGATGGATTGGAAATGGTGAAGCACATCAAAGAAAACAATTCCATTTGCCACATTCCCATCATCATACTATCGGCAAAGGCATCTTTGGACGATCGCATAGCAGGACTGGAGCAGGGAATAGATGACTATATAACCAAGCCTTTCAGCGCCACTTACTTGAAAACCCGTATCGTCACGCTCCTCCGCCAACGCAAATCGTTGCAGGAAATGTACATGGCGCAACTCACTGAAAGCAAGAACGCCATTATCTCCGGCAACCTCACCCCTTCACAACCTCAGATAACTCCTTTTGACGAACAATTCATGCAAAAGGTTATGGAGTTTATGGAACAGCAAATGGACAACTCGGAGCTGACTATCGACGCATTCGCCGAGCATCTGATGATGAGCCGTACTATCTTTTATCGGAAGTTGAAATCGATTATCGGGCTTACTCCCGTGGATTTCATACGCGAAATCCGCATCAAACGCGCCGTACAACTGATAGACAGCGGAGAGTATAACTTCTCGCAAATTGCTTATATGACCGGATTCAGCGATCCGAAGTACTTCAGCAAATGCTTTAAAAAGGTTATGGGGGTCACACCTTCGGAATATAAAGAGAGAAAATGAAAAAACATCCGAATAAAAAACACACTCTTTCGACCGGATATTACCCGTTTAAAAACCGGAAAGCGCGTACTATTGCAATCGTTAAACGGAATACCATAAAAAACGATTACTCAAAGATGAAAAAACAATGGATTATCGCCTGCCTTGCCGGTGTACTGACGGCCGGTGTCCAGGCCCAACAATCAAACTATGTTTCCGAAGTATGGGTAGCCGACCAAGGAAACGGCACCTACAAGAACCCTGTTCTCTATGCAGACTACTCCGACCCTGATGTCTGCCGCGTGGGTGACGATTTCTACCTGACCTCATCCAGTTTCGGCTGTCTGCCCGGACTACAGATTCTCCATTCCAAAGACTTGGTGAACTGGTCTATTATCAGCGCCGCCGTACCCGCCGCCCTTCCTCCGGTCACCACTCCCGAACGTCCGGAACACGGCAACCGTGTGTGGGCTCCCAGTATCCGCCATCATAACGGCGAATTCTATATTTTCTGGGGAGACCCGGACCAAGGCATATTCATGGTAAAGTCGTCCCGGGCAGAAGGTCCGTGGAGCAAGCCCGTACTTGTAAAAGAGATTAAGGGCATTATCGATACCTGCCCCATTTGGGATGAGGACGGCAAAGTCTACCTGGCACACGCATACGCCGGCAGCCGCGCCGGGCTGAAAAGCGTCATCGCCATCTGCGAGTTGAGCGCCGACGCTACCCAAGTCATCGGTCCTTCCCGCATCATCTTCGATGGACACGAACATCACGGCACGTGCGAAGGGCCGAAACTGTACAAGCGCAACGGTTATTACTACGTTTTCCTCCCTGCCGGCGGCGTGGCTACCGGCTGGCAGGTGGTGCTTCGCTCCCGTAACATCTATGGTCCTTATGAAAACCGTACCGTACTGGCACAGGGCAACTCACCCGTCAACGGACCTCATCAGGGTGGCTGGATGGACACGCCTACCGGTGAAGACTGGTTCATGCACTTTCAGGATGTAGGTGCCTACGGACGTGTAGTACATCTACAACCCATGAAGTGGATTGACGACTGGCCTGTAATCGGAACAGATAAAGACGGAGACGGATGCGGCGAACCCGTACTGACCTACCGCAAGCCCGATATAGGTAAGACATACCCCGTATGTACCCCGCAAGAAAGCGATGAGTTCGACGGCTACACCCTGTCTCCGCAATGGCAGTGGCACGCCAACATCAATGATAAATGGGCATATTACGCCGGCGACCGGAGTATGGTGCGTCTTTACTCCTATCCCGTTCCGGATAATTACAAGAGCTTGTGGGATGTGCCCAACCTGTTGTTGCAGAAAACCCCGTCGGACAACTTCACCGCAACCATGAAACTGACCTTCCGCCCCAACCCGAAGTACAAAGGCGAGCGTACCGGATTGGTAGTCATGGGCATGGATTATGCCGGACTCATACTGGAGAATACGGAACAGGGAACCGTACTTTCGCAAATCGCCTGCCGGAAAGCAGACAGAGGCGGCACCGAAAAAACAAATGACAGCGTTGCCGTAAAAGACTCTACCCTCTACCTGCGAGTGAAGTTCAGCGCCGACGGCAGTAAAGTGAAAGGCACGGACGACCTGTTGGTACGCTGCAACTTCAGTTACAGCCTCGACGGTAAGAAGTTCCGTCCGCTCGGCGAAACCTTCCAAGCCCGTGAAGGCAAATGGATAGGAGCCAAAGTAGGAACATTTTGTACCCGCCCCGCTATCCGCACCAACGACGGCGGCTGGACGGATGTAGACTGGTTCCGTATCACAAGAAAATAAATGTTGATATCAAAACGTTATCAAAGCATGCAGAAAAAAACAACTATATTCATATAATCATGAGAAACAAAATAACCTATTTGCTTACCTGCCTCATTGTTTCGGGTAGCAGCCTTGCACAGTCCGTCTATAAAGACAACAGCTACAGTCCGGAAGAGCGTGCGGAAGATTTAGTGAAACAACTCACATTGAAAGAGAAAGTATCCTTGATGATGGACAACTCAAAGCCCGTGGAACGGTTGGGTATCAAACCCTACAACTGGTGGAACGAAGCATTGCACGGAGTAGCACGCAGCGGTTTGGCAACCGTTTTTCCGCAACCCATCGGCATGGCGGCTTCTTTCTCTCCCGAAGCTTTACATACAGCTTTCGTTGCCGTATCCGATGAAGCACGCGCCAAGAATGCCGTCTACTCGAAAGAGGGCAGCTACAAACGCTATCAAGGGCTGACCATCTGGACACCCACGGTGAACATCTACCGCGACCCTCGCTGGGGACGAGGTATAGAAACATACGGTGAAGACCCTTATCTGGCAAGCGTTATGGGCGTAAATGTTGTAAAAGGCCTGCAATGCCTGGACGAAAACCGGAAATACGATAAGGTACACGCTTGCGCCAAGCACTTCGCCGTGCACTCCGGTCCCGAATGGAACCGCCACAGCTTCAATGCGGAGAACATCAGCCCGCGCGATTTGTACGAAACCTACCTGCCGCCCTTTGAAGCACTGGTAAAAGAAGGTAAGGTAAAAGAAGTGATGTGTGCCTACAACCGCTTCGAGGGTGAACCTTGCTGCGGCAGCAACCGCCTGCTGACGCATATTCTCCGCGAAGAGTGGGGATACGACGGTATTGTCGTATCCGATTGCAGCGCCATCAGCGACTTCCACAACGCCAAAGGACACAAAACCCACCCCGATGCCGCTTCCGCCTCTTCTGCCGCCGTACTGAGTGGAACAGACCTGGAATGCGGTTCCAATTACCGTTCGCTGATAGAAGGAGTAAAAAGAGGACTCATCAATGAAAAAGACATCGACCGCTCCGTAAAACGTCTGTTACAGGCACGCTTCGAATTGGGCGAGATGGACGAACTCAGCCGGGTGGACTGGGCACAGACACCCTATTCAGTAGTCGGCTCCGACAAGCACGATTCACTGTCGCTGGACATGGCACGCAAGTCCATGACACTGTTACAAAACAAAAACGGCATCCTTCCCCTCAAACGCGGTGGGAAAGTCATCGCCGTAATGGGGCCCAACGCCAACGACTCCGTGATGCAGTGGGGAAACTACAACGGTACTCCCAAACGTACCATCACCATTCTGGACGGTATCCGATCGGCCATGGGCAAAGACGACAAACTGATTTACGAACAAGGCTGTTCGTGGGTGGAAAGGAAATTGATACGCAGCGTATTCAGCCAGTGTAAATCCGAAAACGGCCCCGGCTTCAGCGCCCGTTACTGGAACAATACGGAGTTCAAGGGCGAACCCGCAGCCACGGCACAGCTAAGCACTCCGTTCCATCTCTGTACTTCCGGAGCCACTGTTTTTGCACCGGGCGTAAACCTCACCGATTTCTCTGCCGTTTACCAAAGCGTATTCACTCCCCGGGAGAGCGGCGATGTTGTGTTCGACTTCTACTGCTACGGTTCCGTAAAGCTGCTCGTCGATGGCAAAGAGGTGAAGAGCTTCACCAACAAACACGGCAGCCGTCCGCAAGCACACGGCATGCGTGTAGAGGCCGGCAAATCGTATGACATTGAAATCCGCTTCCAATACTTTGCCAGCGATGCCCAGCTCAACTTCGACATCGGCTTCAAGGAAGAGTACGACATACAACGCTCGGTAGCCAAAGTAAAAGATGCCGATATCGTGATTTTTGCAGGCGGCATATCCCCTCAACTGGAAGGAGAAGAGATGGGCGTTGACCTGCCCGGCTTCAAGAGAGGCGACCGCACGGACATCGAACTGCCTGCCGTTCAACGGGAAATGATTAAAGCGCTTCACGATGCAGGCAAGAAGGTTATCTTCGTAAACTGTTCGGGTTCGCCCATTGCCATGGAAGCCGAGACGGAACACTGCCAAGCCATTCTGCAGGCATGGTATCCGGGACAGTCGGGTGGTAAGGCCGTTGCCGAAGTCCTGTTCGGCGACTACAACCCGGCCGGACGCCTGCCGGTTACGTTCTACCGCAACCTGTCGCAACTGCCCGACTTCGAAGACTACAACATGGCAGGACATACCTACCGCTTCTTCAAAGGCGAACCGCTTTTCCCGTTCGGATACGGTTTGAGTTACACCACATTCAAATACGGTAAAATGAAACTGGATTCATCTGTCAAGGTAGGCGAAACGGCAAAAATCACCGTACCCGTCACCAATACCGGCAGCCGCGACGGCGAGGAAGTAGTACAGGTATATCTCAAGAAGAACGGAGAGACAGACGGTCCTATCAAGACGCTGCGCGCCTTCAAACGCATACGCATCCCGGCAGGAAAGACCGTGAAAGTGGAACTCGAACTGACTCCCAAACAACTGGAATGGTGGGACAACACCACCAACACGATGCGTACCATGCAAAATACCTTCGATGTATTGGTAGGTGGAAGCTCTCAAGAGAAAGACCTGCAAAAGAAAACACTAAAACTGTTATAAGAAACCGATAGAACTCCCACTCTGTAGCATTCAGAGAAGTAAAGCGATGAAGAATCTCTTCCTTACAGATACCGGGAAGAGATTTTCCGTCGCTTTGCTTTTATCCGACAAGGATACCGGCCGTATTCTTTGGCACAACGTCCTGCCGGTCCGTCACACTGGCGGTTACTTCCGTTTCCCATGAGGCGAAACGGAAGTTTCCACTAGCGAAACGCTCGTTCCCCTTAAAGGAAACTCCAGTTCCCCTTAAGGGAAATTCTTGTTTCCTTTAAGGGAAACGGTTGTTTCTCCCGTGGGAAACGGACCTTTCCATAAGTATGATAACCGTAAAGAGTTATAGATAAATACCAAACTGTATATAGAAGGGGAAAAAAGCGAATAGAGCACCTCCTGAAAATACAATAGGCACGGATTGTATGAAGTAGCCGCTTCCGGTTTACCAGTTCCATACAATCCGTGCCTTACCAACACGAAGTTATGTCTAAATTCAATTCTGTGTGAGCAATCTCCTTTCCGAGATTTTATCGTATGCCTTACCGTCGATGACTATATCCGTGGCATTCTCCACTTGCAGATACGCATCATCAGCCGTTTCTATTTCGATATTTTCCAGAGTAATTCCGGCAACCTTGTTTATGGAAGCTCCTTTCTGCGCATCGGTTACTTTCATATTCTTAACAGAAAAGTTCTCGATAGGCATTTCGGGCAGTCCGTTCAGGAACATGGCACGGCCGGCACCTTTGCAGGATACATTGGAGATGTGGATATTCCTGAAAGCCGGAGTCTCTTCGGTCACGGCAGGCACAGGAGCGCCGGGCGCTTCTTTCACAGCATAATAGAGGTCGGCAATCAATGCATCACCCGGAATGTTTATCATATTGATATTATCCACGTAGATATTTTCCACCACACCACCACGGCCGCGCGTACTCTTGAAACGCAACCCGACATCGGTACCGATGAATGTACAGTCTGCCACATACACATTCCTGACGCCGCCGGACATTTCACTGCCCACAACAAAACCGCCGTGTCCGTGCAATACGGTGTTGTCCTTCACTATCACATTCTCGCAAGGTTCTCCGCGTCGACGACCGTCGGCATCTTTACCCGACTTTATACAAATGGCGTCATCACCCGCATCGAACAGGCAATTGGCTACCACCACATTCTTACACGATTCCACATCGAGGGCATCTCCATTCTGCGAATACCAGGGATTGAACACCTTGACGCCATCCAATGTCAGGTCTTCGCAAGAGAGCGGATGCAGGCACCAACTGGGCGAATTGCGGAACGTTACGCCTTCCAGCAATATGCGTTTACTCTTTACGAAGCTCAGCAGCACAGGACGCAACCAGCGTTTCATTCCTTCCCATTCATCGGCAGAAACTGTTCTTTTCTCTTTGCTGCCGGTAAGTACGGAAGCTTTCAAAGCACCGGCATCGGGATACCACACTTTGCCGGCATCGTCTACCACACCACCCGACCTGAGCAGTGCCTTCCACTGTCCGTCCGTCATTTTATTACGTTTCACAGGTCGCCAGCTATCGCCCGAACCATCGAAGACCCCGTGCCCCGTAATGGCTATATTCTCTGCTTTCATCGCAGAGATAGGCGACTGGCAACGGAGCATGTCCAACCCCTCGAAAGAGGTATGTACCAACGGATACAAAGCGGCATCATCGCTGAAGAGTACAAGCGCGTTTCGTTCGGCATGCAGGTTGACATTGCTCTGCAATACAATAGGCCCCGTAAGCCACAATCCCTCGGGAATGATTACTTTACCACCACCCTTCTCGCTCACCGCCCTGACGGCATTGTTTATGGCTTCGGTGTTCAGTGTCTCACCGTCCGCCTTTGCGCCGAAATCACGGATATCCACCTGATAGTCTGGGAAAGTAGGGTGCTGTACGACAGGCATCTCAAAGGGAAGATTCTTATAAAGGTCTTCCTTGTTTGCGATGTCATAACGCTCCGTCGAAGCGCTTTGACAAGCGCAAAGTGTTCCTAAAATGACGGGCATGAAGCCCGCCATTTTCATTAATCTGTTCATCAGTTATAAAACTTTTAAGTATTTATATTTGTGTTTGTTTACTCCTTAAACCAAGAGGGATCATTGCCTTTCCAACTCATAATCTTTTCCCGGCTACCGAAGTTTTCATTAAACTGTGCCTCACTAAGATTAAGTACCGTAGTTCTCACAGCTTCAGGAATAAGATTGTAGAAATCGTCTCCGGATTCTGTCTTACCGTTGTACATCTTGCAACCGGCGGTAACCGACGGTACGGCAGGCTCCAACGGTTTATTTTCCCCTACGAAGTTCGGACCGTACACATCGGCAAATGTACAGTTCAGGAAAGTCAGGTTGTCAGGTGCATACTGATAAATCAATGTGGACTTAGTAACTCCCTCGCCTACCGTAAAACGGCAACGGTCGAACACATAACCCAAATAACCTTCTTTGACACGAGCCTGCATCACGGCACGAGTGCCGGTAGGTGCATGAAGTTCGCAGTCTTCGAACAACACAACTTCTCCCGAACCCCAGATAAATCCGTAGCACCTGCGATATAGCATTTGTAGAACCAATTATATCCACCGCCCGGAAGCAAAGTATCTTGAAAACTCAGAATACGGCAATTGACAAGAGCGGCCGACTTATTATCAATAAACAACGCTTCGGCTTGTCCGTTTTTGCCCAACGTCCATCCATAAGCATTCTCTATTGTAAGATTCTCAAAACGAATATGCTCGGAATTACCTTGAAGTATTACAACCGAACGACCACCAGAAGAAGGTACAATTGTTCCCACCGGAGCAAACTGATCGCAATGTATAGAAATGGGCTGCCGCATCGGTATGGCTTATCCGTACATTATATTCCGGACCGTCAATCTGAGGAGCAGGCTTTGTCTTGAAAGTCCACGCACGGCCGTAAATGCCCGGAAAATCTTCCTGACCGATAGCTTCGCGGTCAATAACCACATAGTACTCCGTATCAAAATCCAAACGTTGCTGATGGGGCTTGATGATAAAATCATTTTCTTCCACCCGTACCGGATAATAGTTCACCACGCGACGACTGACAGAAGAACTCTTAGGTGTCACGCCTATGATATCCATCCAAGTATTCAGAAGAGTTTTTCCATCTTCAATGGACACACGCCGTTCTCCCATATTAATCTCATCCACCATCTTATGGTCGCTCATCCGATAAATGCGGATGTATCCGCTTGTACCCAGCTCAGGCGCTACGCCGTCGAAAGAGATTTTCAATTCCGTATCGGCAAAAGCATAGTTGCTTTATCGGCTGGAAAGAGATGGTACTCGGCAGGTTGATTCCCATCCGCCGTACCGTTTTCATTGCTGCCGTCTTCCCACGGAGCGGAGCTGTTTCCTGCATCCACATCTTCCAAACGGCCTATGATAATATCTTCCGTAGGATCGATATAAATTCCAAACGTATATTGCGAACCGGCATTGAATTTGGGCAGACTGATATCAAGGTCGGCAAACACCCATTCGCGTGTTCTGCCGTCCAAAACAAACGAAACCTTGTAAGCATCGCTTAAAGCAACGGGCAGAATGATGGCTTCACGATAATTGTTAGCAGAATTCACGTAAGGAGTTATATCGGCTACGGAATTATCATCTGTTGTCAACGCCCCCGTCTGCACATTGAATGCAGCGGAAACCGGCATGCCCTGTATCTTCACATCACTTACCGTCAAGGGGTTCTTTTCCATATCCATGAACTTCAAAACCACCTTTGAGAGACGGTGTGTAAATTTCAACGCAATGTTCGTATCGCTTTCTTTATCATACACATACGGTTCGGATGCAGTACCGTACAGCAAGTCGCAAGCGGTACTTCCATTGCTTTGGTCGGCTATCGACACCGGATAGTTAAAGTCCTGCATATCGGCATTATACGGATAGTAAGCGACAAACTTCACTGGCTTGCCATCGTCCTGCACCGCAAGCGGTGTTTCCGAAGTGAATGCTACCGACTGACCGTCCTCGGCACATACATAAGGCACATTCACATTGTCCAATACCGGCTCGAACGTATCGGCATCCAAGGCGAATGTTCCAATCTTGTCCCCATTCGTCCAAGACGTGCCGTCTTGTGTGACACGGGTGGTAAAGCCTGTCAGGTCTACACCGAACGTAATCGTACCGGTAGTAGGCGCAGGATTATCACCCGTCTCCTGCTCGTTGTCCGAGCAGGAGAGGAACAATAGTCCCAAAAGGGGATATAATAGGGTATGAAATAATTTCATAAATTTATAGTCTAAATAATTATTATACGCAAACACGGATTATTCTACTGATTTATACCAGCGGGGATCACCTGCTTGAACAGCAATCTTGAGTGTAAGGTCGCCGTTGGCTGCATTCACGAACAAGTCAGATACTGTATAATCGGTATTAAAAGTTACAGCTGTTTCGGATTTAAAACCACCGGTAGCTACTTTACCATCATCATCATTTTTTGCAGCATAATTACCTTCTCCTTTGAACTGGTAGTGTTATAAGACAAATTGGAATGCGCCGGATCTATCATAGCAGAAACATTATTGCTATAAATAATGTTACAGCCGTTATCCGTTCCTTGAATCGGAGTTTTATCCAAACTAACCAATGTACAATGCTGTATTGTAATTGTCGGATTAAAAAGCACCTTTGGAATTATATGGATGTATAGCTTGCCCTGACATTTTATAAAAAGTAGAATTAGTCAATGTTATTACTTCCGAACCATAGCTTTCAAAAACAGAAGACATATCATGCATATAGCAGTCGTCTACAGTAAAGGAAGAAAGAGTATTCCTTTCAGAATCCTTATTACCATCCCAATTACATACATATTTCATTCCTGTAAACTCACATTTTTTAATCTCTACCACTGCACCCGATGCAAATTGGTTATCAAGGTTATCTTCTGCCGCATTACTCAACAAAGTTGCATTTGATTCGCCTGTAATCTTTAAATTATTCAAAGAAAGTTTCTGAAGACCGGTATTTATAATGCTCTTCATGGACAATACCACTTGCTGTTTCCCGTCACCCAACAACATCAATTCCGTAACCGCAGACGGTATCACCAGATTAGTGCTAAAATTGTAAGAATTACCTGATGCAAACAACAAAGCAATCTTACCAGAAGCACCGTCCAACACAGTAGTCAGTTCTGTATCACCATTAACCGGAATGGTTTCATATCCACTTGGTATTTCCGGATTGGTCTCTGTAGCATCTCCACCTTCATTCTCACCAGGTTTCCAACCTTCAGTACTTCCATTCCCGCCCGAAATCAAATCGCCGGTTGAGTTTTTCAGATTTATGTTAAATATGTATTCATAACCGGCTTCAAACTTAGAAATCTTACTGGTTGCCGGTACCATATATTGGAAAATCTTTCCACCTGCTTCAATGGTTACAGACATAACCTTTGCTATATTAGCAACAGGAAGCATCACACCTACAAACGATTTATCAGACAATTTATGTAAAGTGACTGCTTTCGGTGCATCATCTACAGACAGTTCTCCTTTGAGCAGGTCAAAATGAGCAGTTGTATTGAGTCCATTTACTTTCACATTTTCGACTTTCACATCTTCATTACCTATATTTACATACAATAATGCCAACTGATGATGAAAAATCATAGACAACCCGCTACTCAGCAATTCATCCGAAGCCTTGTTCTCAACCTTTGCCCACATCAAGTCATGACCGGCAATACCGGCAGACTGGTCTGCCAAGTCTATCTTGTATACACCTGCACCGGCATCCACTTTCCCTTCCTCACCGGAAGAATAGGGATAATATGCCACGAAATCGCACGGTTGGTCATAAATGCCTATTCCGCCTGCGGCAGCTACAAAGTTGGTTTCTGTAGATGTTTCTGCCACATCGGCATTATACTGTATATTCATTGCAGAGTTACGGATGTTTCCTGTTCCTGCATCGAGCATATATACTCCGATAGCATCGCCACTCTCCCACTCGCTGTTCAGATTGACACGTGTGGCAAAACGGTCCGTGCCCGAATGGATGGCATCCAATGTCTTCTCTGAGCGGATACCGGAGCTCAACTCGTCTGCTTCGCTGCAAGCAGCCGCCAATGTAGAGACGGCTGCTGCATAGAATAAATGTTTAAGTTTCATATTATTAAATTTTTAAGTTTATAATTTCGTCAGTTTTATTATCGTTCTTTTATCAAGGCAACCAGCGTGTATCACCCGCACGATTGGTTACTATCGGCGAAGAACTGTCTTTGATGGTAAGGTCGCCATTATCGGGATCGGCAAACAGTTCGGCTGCCGTAATATCCAAGTCTGTAGCATTCATCTTGGCACCACCCAAAGCATAATCTTTCGTCGTATAGTTGTTGGCGAAATGAGTAGTGGTATTGGCACCCGCCACATAAAGGTCTCCTGAAGGCGATGCAAGCACCATGCCCTCGATAGTCAGTTCGGAGCCTACGGCAGAACCAATATTTATCAAACGCTTATTGAGACAGTAGTTATAGACTGTGATATTCTTGAATTCCAACTGTATGGGCTTATCAATGTAAGGTGCATTGAAAAGATTGCCCCAACCGAATCCTGTCGTACCGTCATTGTCACGGCTGAACGTACAATTGCGGAAGACAACTTTATCCACCTGGTCGTATGCCGTCGGGTCATTGAACGAGCGCAAATCCATCAAACCGTAGCCACCTGTCTGCCAACCGCACTTGTCGAAACGGCATCCTTCTACCGCAAAGCTCATGATATGCTTGCTGGTTGCTGTTGATGACGCCAGAATCCACGGGTAAGCCCGATGAAATCACAATTGACGAAGCTGACACTTTCAATGGTGAATGACTTGTCGGCATTCATGAAATACTTATTGTTGGATGTATGCGAGAACTCGATATTCTCAAATTCCAATGCCGTAATATACGAGCCTTCGGCAATCCTCCACCAATCATCCAAAATCACTTTCGGCTTGACACCCTCACTGCTACCTACCAGACGGAAACCTTTGGCAAGTTCGAACGGAGTAATACGGTAGGAAGAACCGGCAGGCAGGTAATATTCCGTTCCTTCCGGAATCTCCGGATTAAGGTCATTCTCCAACAACATGGCAGAAAGATCGTCTTCCGGCCCTACAGGAATGGACGATGCAGACGGCCCGGCAGTACGGAGCGTTACGGAATTGTAAGGTTTGTCGTACTTGCGAGGTTTATTAGTATCATATACGTTGACTGTATAAAGCGTATTCTTCGTCAGCCCTTCAATTTCCGCATACCCCTGCAACATTTCATCAATGGTGAGATAACGGCTTACTCCCGGTAATGTAGCGTCCATCATAGGCATTACGCTGATACTGTCTACGGGATCTTTCTTATAATCTTTCTTCCAACGGATAATAGCAGTTGTTTCTGTAATCTCTGTCTTTGAAACATCTTCGAGCAGATGGGTAAATTCCGGCCGTTTCTCGGTAGAAGCCGTGGTGTAACTCCACTGCGAATTGTTGGCCTCATCAGCCGCATTGCTACGTACACGAATGTAATACGTAGTTCCGTAAGGAATGTCATCGACAAACAATTGCGGTACTGTTGTTTCCTGAGCCATGAACAAGTTGCTGTGGTACTGGTCGAGGTAATACTCCACCGTATAGGAAACAGCATCATTAACCTTATACCACACAAGGCTGATAGAATTGCCTTTCACTTCCGGCTCCTCCAATACGAAACGAGGCTGGAACAGGTCGTTTATCTTATTATATTTATCATCCGTACAGCCAGTAAGCAGTGTTCCCCACAGCAATACGGGCAATGCGGCCGTCATCAGTTTATGAAATAACTTTATCATAAGTTTCATCTTTTAGCTGTAATTAATATCCGTAATAGTTTTGAATCAGTCCTCTATGGTCGGTAATCACTTTGGACGGATAAGGACAGAGATAACGCAAAGGATCGGTAGGTTTCACCATCTGCTCATTATTTTTATTAATGAATCCACGGAAACTCCAGTAAATTTCGCTTGCCGGCTCATACTGCTGGGTCTCCTGATTGAGCGTACGCCATGTAATGGCATATTCCTTCATCTCATAACCGGCAGGACGTCCCACCTCGGGACCGTATTCATCGATTCCCACAATGTCAAGAACCGTACGACCGGCATGTTCCGGGTCGGGTACGCTCTTATAGTAGATGCGTTCGGGTACTTTCTCTATTCCCGGCACAGCCGTACCGTTGGCTACCAGTCCCCAATTAATCATTTCATTGTAAAGGTTATAAATAACTTCACCGTATTTATTCCACCGGGCAAGGTCGTACTTACGGATACCTTCACCGCCAAATTCCCACTTACGTTCATTCATAATGGCCTGGAAGAAATCCTGTTCATTGGTAAGCGATGCCACATAAGTATCCACTTTCTCTGCATGGAGAGAAGAGGCAAAAGCACGGCGACGCACACGCTTCAAAGCTTCCTGCGCATCCTCACGGGGACCGTAAAGTTCATTCACGGCTTCAGCATACATCAACAACACGTCGGCAAAGCGCATACGCACATTATTGACACCAGTGTTGGTTCCGCTGCTTGTGCCCAACGGAGACTGCATATAGAGTTTAGACCATTTGGCTGCCCCCATACCGGCAATACCCATATCATATTCCTGATTCAAATCCTTATCGTATTTATAAGGCGCACAAGTCATATCGCGACGCAAATCGTCCTTATCGAACGAAAAGATATAAGTGCCGCAGAAAGTGACGTAATTACGGGCACTTCCGTATTCATGGTTACCCTCGGCAATGGTAACACCGATATTATAGGCAAAACGGCTGCTTATACTTTTCAGCATGGGAACTGCAAAAATAACATCATCATCATTGGCGGTTTTCCAGTTACATTCGTTCATCCACAGGTTTTCAAAACTCTGTTTCAAATCGTGCTTGCCTTCTTTGATAACCTTGCCCAAATAGGTAACGGCAATCTGATAATAGTGCTCGAAATTATCTCCACGCTCCATATAGCCTACATTCGTAGGATTATCTTTATCGGCACGTAATGCCCAACCGCCACGGTACAAGGCAAGCTGTCCGATAAGTGCCTGACAGAATTCGCGTGAAGCGCGTTCTACACCGTAATCCAAGTCGGCAGCATACTTCATCATCGGTTCTGCTGCAATAAGATCATCGATAAGGAATTCGAGTATCTTGTCACGGTTGGTAGTGCCGCGACTGAAGAAATCATCCGTAGACTCTGTAGGTTCGGTAACAAACACCACATCGCCCCATGTACGAATCAAGTCGAGATAGAACATGGCACGAAGTGTCTTTACCTCGCCATACATCTGTTGTGTTTCGGTAGGACCTTCTTTGCCTATCTCTTCCGACCAAAGAGGAGACTCTTGAATGGATTGCAAAAAGTCATTGGCATAGTTTATGACAAAATACAGATTATTCCAAGTACTGTTCAGTGTTCCCCAGGTGGGACGTGCATCAAAGCAACCTATATCCGACCCTGCGGAATTGACCGTACTGTTCTTGAAGGAAGACATTTCCACATCGGTATTCGTATTAAATCCGCTGGCCAGATTACTGCCGTAAAGACCGTCTTCCGTCATGGAAGAATAAATACGGGTCATCAATGATTTCATCTCCGTCTCGGAAGAGAATACGTAATCGGGGGTAAATCCCGAAGCCGGTGTCACATCCAAGAAGTCATTGCAGGAAGACAAAGAAAGCAGAGAACCTGCAACGAACACATATAAAAGTTTCTTATTCATAGTTCTTTTTTTAAAGATTCAACTAAAAGGTCAACTGTGCGCCAAAAGTATAGGTACGGCTACGCGGATAACGGTTATTGTCTATATTCGGCGTTAATCCCGTAGCAATATCCACTTCAGGGTCATATCCGGTATATCCGGTAATAGTAAACAGGTTACTTCCCGCCACATAAAAACGCACTTTGCTCAGACCGGCTTTCTTAGTCCACTCCTGCGGAAGCGTATAACCCAAAGTAGCCGAATTCAGACGCAGGAACGAACCGTCTTCCACTGCATAAGACATACAGATAGGCTTACCTATGGATGTAGGATTCCACATAGTAGCGTTCTTATTGAATTCGGCAAGAATTTCCGGACTATAGCGGATTTCATTACCCATATCGTCGAAATTGCGCCAACGTCTGTCGGAAGCTACTTCCATGCCGAAGTTATTTTCATGGTTATCCGCCCAGGTGGTAAGCATTACCTTATTGGCATTGAATACATCGAAATCGTACATGAAGTTAAAGAACATACTGAGGTCAAAACCTTTATAGGTAGCGTTCAAGCCAAAGCCACCCGAGAACTTCGGAGTCGTATTTCCGATAACGGTACGGTCGGCTTCTGTCAGTTGATAAGGATTGGCGCTGTTCGGGTCTACCGGAGTCAGCTTCTTGAACTTGGCATTACCGGGACGCGGAGTATCCGACAACGGGCTGGAGTCTACCACACCCTCTTTCAATTTCCAAGTACGCGATTTAGCATCGAACGATTCAAAATCATCCACCGTATAGAAACCGTCATTGACGTATCCGTAAATCAGTCCACTGGTACCACCTACATAAGCACGGTAATCATCAGCATTCATCAGACCTTTATTCCAACCGGAAGTCAGTATCCATTCTTTCTCACCGCTTGCCAGTTTGTCTATTTTGTTCTTATTATGACCGATATTGAAATTCGCATTCAGAGAGAAATCTTTTGTTTCAACGATATAGGCATTCAACTGAAGTTCGATACCCCGATTGGAGGTCTGCCCCACATTAGTCATCAATTTGGTATACCCCGTATAGCCGGGAATGTCCGAAGGAACAAGCAAATCTTTCACCGTATTCCAGTAAATATCTACCGTACCGCTGAGACGTTCCTTAAAGAAACCGAAGTCGAAACCAAGATTACGGGTAATGGTAGTCTCCCATTTCACATTGGGGTTGTACACATATTTGGTATTATAGAACTGATAATAGTAGCGGCTTATTTCGCCCCAGCCGGCAGGCGTCTTGCTGCTTACTCCGTAGAGTTTCTGATAGAGGTCGGCATCAATACGGTCGTTACCGGAAGTACCGTAACTCAAACGTAGTTTCAGGTTGGAAATCCAGGGAATGTCCTGCATAAAGTCTTCATTGGAAAGACGCCATGCCAAAGCTCCTGCCGGAAAGAATCCCCAACGATTATTGGAAGCGAATTTCGATGAGCCGTCGGCACGAAGCGTAAACGTAGCCAGATATTTATCCTTATATCCATAATTGATACGACCGAAGAAAGAAGATATGCGTGAGGGAGAATCCGCTTTTGAAGAATTTTCGTACGGAGTACCGAGTGACAGATTGTCAAACGCCTGCTCAGCCGTAGTATTCTCCGGGAAATAACGGGTGGAATAAGTCTTGGTCTTGGTTTGCTGGTGTTTGATTTCCTGTCCCAACATCAGCCTGATATCGTGTGCATCATCATCTAAAGTAAAGTTGTAGTTCAATACATTGGTCAACTGCCACTTGGTGCCTTGCTTCATCATCCATTCCGCCATAGGCTGGTTATTGTTATTCTTGGCATTCTTGGTGCCCATACCCCAGAATTTGCGTTGTTCTTCGGTATTATTTTCAAAACCGAACTCATTGCGCAAAGTCAGTCCTTTCTTTATTTCCCATGTCAGCGCTCCCATGGTATTGAGCGACTTATTAATACGTTTCTTATAGTTCTTTTCTGACTCTTCTTTGGGATTGAAACGTACGATTTCTTCCAACTGGTCCGGATCGAAATAAGTATCGTCCTCAGGTAGAGTCATGTATTCATCAATCCTTCGGTAGGTGCTTGCCTGGCGCAAAGCATCCAACAAACTGACTCCCTCTGTTCCGGAACCGTCTACTTCCTTATGCAACAAGCGGGTACGATATTCCATTGTGAGAAACTTGAAAGGCTTTAGGTTGAACGAGGCATTCAGGTTGTTCTGCTTCAAACCATTGCCTACCATTACACTGGGTTGATCCTGATGAATAAAAGCCAGTTTGTATTTTGCTTTCTCCGTACCGCCATTCACACTGAGATCAAGATAAGAAGCCACGGGATGAGTACCGAACACCTCATCCTGCCAGTCGGTACCAGGGTCGCCTTGATAGATATAATGTTCGTAGGCATGACCGTATTTATTGTTAAAGTCAGTCGGATTGGAACTCTTCTGACGGGCATTCTCATACTGCATCAATACAAATTCATACGGGTCCATCACATCCAGTTTATTGGAAAGCGTCTTGGTTTGTACATAGGTATTCAAGCTGACAGAAACACGACCCTCCGTCGGATTCTTGGTTGTCACCAAAATAACGCCGTTGGCTCCACGAGCACCATAAATAGCTGTAGAAGCGGCATCCTTCAATACTTCAATAGATTCGATATCCGTAGGCGGAACATCATTCAGGCTGTTTACTTCAAAACCGTCGAGAATAATCAGCGGACTGTTGTCCTGTGTGATAGAGCCGCCGCCACGTACCAGAATCTTAACTTCCGCATCGGGCGAACCATCAACCGTCGTCACCTGTACGCCCGGCAGTTTACCGACAATAGCTTCGGCTGCAGAAGTTGTCTGCACTTTTTCCAGAATCTTTCCCGACACACTGGAGATAGAACCGGTAAGATTACCTCTTTTCTGAGTACCGTAACCAATAACGACTACATCTTCCAGCATACTGGCAGACTCAGTCATGTGTATATTAATACCCGAGGTACGACCCTTCAACGGTTCTTTCACTTCTTCCATACCTACAAAACTGATTTTCAAAACAGCCTTGTTCACATCAGGAACGTTTGTCAATGTGAATTTGCCATCCAAATCCGTAGTACAACCCAATGTCGTACCTTGTACAATCACAGTGGCGCCGATTACAGGACCATAGTCGTCGGTCACCGTACCTGTTACGGTGGCAGTCTGTGCCATTGCACCGACCGCTACCATCAACAAAGTAAATATGCTTATGATTAACTTATTCATTTTTCTAAAATATATAGTATATGTATGTGTTGTTCACTATTTTCTCTCCATAGACAGACCACCTTCATTCTGATAATAAACGATATGCTGCACCAGATTATGGAAATATACTTCCAAATTGGAGTAACGGCCATTAGGATCTACATTGGTACTGATTTGATTGGCATCTGTAGGGTCTTCCGGATTCATGCCGTATGCCTGTTCCCAAATATCGGGTATACCGTCATTATCACTATCCGGCCAGAGGTAACCTTTCTTCACTTCTTTATAGCCTCCGGCTGCATCACTCGGAGTATCGATAATACCCGGTTTTTTATCAGAGTCTTTCAGAGTAACCAAATTTCCTTTGTCATCCCAATATTGCATCTTCGAACCTTTATAAGGAGCACTTCCTGCCCTGACTTCTCCTACTACTCGTTGGTCTATCTCATCACGACGCAAAGAAGCCCCGGCATAATCCAATACTCTTTCATAAGCAATTTGCGGTGTATGACTGGTCACCTTACCGAACGGTTGATAATCCGCCATCTTCATAGCTTGTTTCTCTTCTTCAGACACACCTTCCTCAATCAAGCTCTTATCAAACTGCGCCCAAACACCGTCCGTCCAGTTATCGGCACTGACCTTCGAATTACCTTCTACATAATTACCATCGATATAAGCTCTGGCAGTGGGATCGGAAGAAAGAATACGATATGACTTATATCCCGTACCAGTAGCCGGTCCCGGCTTATAATAACAATTTGTCAGATTGAATTTGGCATACTTGCCACCATAGCTTCCGAAACCGCTTTCACTCCAATTGTAATAAACATTATTGCGTACATCAAAATATCCGCAATAGTCATAGTCAGCCTGAGTTCCCGGTTGAAAGATCGGAGATACGCGGACAACGGCTACCATGATGTGCCAACAGAATATGGTGGAAAGAAGCATTATCACCGCTAAACATAGCACCGTAACCATGGGCGCCTTTGGCATGGTTAGACAAGTTCAGACTCTCACTGGCAATGCACCATTGCGCCGTAAAGTTTCTCACTCCATAGAAAGTCAACGTTTCATCCACACTCCAACCGGCAGTAACATGGTCGATGATTCCATCTGTAAAATAGCGTCCGCCAATAGCATCCTCGCCATAATCGGAATGAGTATCTCCCGGACGGATTCGCAAGAAACGGACAATAGCATTGATTTTACTTCCTGCACCTTTTTCCGGCTTCTTTGGAAAGGTTGAAAGAAAAATTATAATTCTTCAATGTAATACCCTCTCCCGGAGCAGTCTGTCCGATGATGCTCAAATCCGGATGATTTACCAGATAAATACCCTGTTTCAATTCAATAATACCGTCAACATCGAAAACGATAGTACGAGGACCTTCCACTTGCTCGATACCATACCGCAGACTACCTTTTATCGGTGTTTCTCCACTACCGTAATCTTCCAAATTGGTAACCTTATAGAGTGTACCGCCACGTCCGCCCGTAGTAAAGCGACCACCACCTTCCGCACCGGGGAAAGCCAACGCTCCGACACTCTTGTCATCACCGATGCCGGTATCGGGCTTTCCGTATTGGAAAATCGTCACGCTCTTATCCAAGATACGCACTGTACATGTACGGGGTAAAACACCCTCATTATCTGCAATTGTCAATACAATCTCATTTTCCTGTTGACTCCCGCTTATTGTGGGTAATCCAAGACTCAGAAGGAATGGCATCGAAATCCTCTACCAATTCATCCCCTTCCTGAGTGAAAGGAATTACCAGTTTACGGCATATATACGGAATGGCATACTCATCCTGTTCAATGGTTGCCATACCGTTCACTGCTTCTTGCATTACTTTCAGTACACGTTGCAGTTTGTATTCGCCTACTGTTTTGAAAACAAGTTCCGTAGAACGGGCAACACCCGTATTAAGAGCCACTTTGAGTTTCAGGTTATCGGTAGTGAAATTACGGGTTGCCGGAGTTTCCTCCACTACTTCAATCCAATCGCACTGCTCATCGATATTCATTTCCCACTCTATGTTGGAAACGACTTTAAGCTCCACTTCCGCTCCCCGGAAAGAGATAGGTTCGGAAGTAAATTCAAGCAGAATGTCAGGGTCGGAACCCAGTTGCTCTACGGAAATCTCCTGTTCCAAAGCAGCACCGGTACCCGCCATGGTTATTTTAACCTTACCAGTACGTTTGGCTCCATCTGTATTTTCCGTAACAAACAGACGAAGTTCATCATTTCCCGTACCACTATCTTTCGACAAGGTAAGCCACATATTCTCCGCATCGCCAACCGGCTCTACCACAGCAGCTACCCAATCGGCAGTAGCCGTTATATCCACAGTAGAAGAACCGGCTACATTGGAAAGTTTCAGTTCATTCTTCGACATTCCAGATTATCGGCTTCCACGGCGCCATTCAGTTCGCCATCGTCGCTACATGCTCCTAACAAGCCCGCCAATAATATGAATAAGAAAGTTCTCATAGTTTTTATTTGTTTTTCGTTAGTATTCCGGTTTTATTTTCTCCAATACGGGTCACCGATGCCTTGTGTATAGACCTCTGAGGATTTATCCTTAATGGTGAAATTCCTGTTAGACACATCTTCAAACAGTTCGTTCATGGGAAGAACGGTTTCTGCCGGCTTCTCATCCTCTTCCACACCCCAATTTTTCAATGCAAAACCATTGGTGATATAATTGTTCTCGAATGTACGGGCAGTGATATTTTTATGAAGGATGAACCAAGTACCATTATCAGCATCAACCTCACCACTGAAAAGGTTGTTTTTTATTGTGACACTTCCGTCGGTAATATTCTTGGCATTCAAGTCAAAGAAAGTCATACCTGCTTTCATGGCAACAAACGTACAGTTCTCCACTACTATATCCAGATTACCTTTCATTGAGCTAACTCCTGTAATCAACGCTTTAGTCATATCATTGGCGTGGAAAGTCGAGTTTCTAAATTCAAAGGCATGTATCGGGGCATCTTTTTTGGTAGAAAGACCGAACAACCCGCTTCCACCAGAATTTAACCCCATAAAACGACAATCCTCAATAACAATTTTGTCAACAATCTGCTTTTGATCTGCATCTACCTCCTGATACCACATAGTACGTTGCAAATCATTAATTTCACAATTCTTCCATGAAATAGTACCTACATGGAATTTTTGATTTTTCAGTTTAAAGAAATCCCGTACATCTACTTTAATAACCAAATTCTCAAAATGGAGTTCCTCAATCAGATTCTCACTTGCCATACTCAAACTTGATTTCAACTCCAACACGGCAAGTCCTTCACCGGCTTTAGGCTCTTGTCCTACAATCGAAAGTCCTTTCGGAATATTATCCAATGTCCCGGATGTAAACTGATAAGTAGTTCCGGCTTTTAGGAACAGTTTAATGTCTGCTGCCGTCTCATCACTCTTCAATTTGTTATAAACATTATTAATATTCTCTCCGGGGCTGACGAATGTATACCCATCCGGCACACGAATGGGAGCATCTGGAGTAATATCCTCTTCTTCCCATTCTTCGGGAGTAATCGTTACCGTATAATTCTGAATTGTAGGTTCATCCGGATTATTAAGTTCGAATGAAACCGTAGTAAGCTGTTTAGGCAGAATGGAGAAGGTACCATCTATGTCCTTGGTCTGAATTACCTGTTGTTTCTCATCGAGATACTCAATACGTACAGTTACGGCTTCTTGACTGGTCTCTGTTTCAAACAGCACCAAGTCATCGGTATAGTTCACACCCCCTGTAGAAGTCGCAGTATTGCGTACCACCTCGATAGGAGACTTCACAAATGTGGCATCCGAAATCTTATACCCGGATATAGGTGTAGATACAATAGCACGTATCGTGGAATACCGTTTGTCCGCTTTACGGTCTGTAGCTCTCAAACGGAGCGTACCGGTACGGTTGTACATACGAACCTCCAAAGGATTATTAAACGGAGAAGTGTATTCCACAGGTGCGGATAAAGCATATACTTTCTCTGCTTTCGGGTCTTGATTAAGCACGATGTCGTTCAAATTGCCCGGATGAGGAAGAGAATCCGCTTCGGTAGTAGCAACAACACGGTATGTACCGTTAGGAAGCTGAAAACGATATAACGTAGAATAGTTAGCCACATACCTGCCGTCGGAAGCATAAATAAACAACGGCTTATTGGACGAGCCGGTATTCAGCGAATAAGCCTCATCGTCCAGATACAATTGAATGTCCGTCACCACCGAAGAATCATATTTATTCTCCTCGGAGCAAGCGGCAATGCCGAGCAAGAACGTCACTCCTGCCACAGCTGATAATATACTTTTTCTCATATCAGATTTTGCTGTTTTTTAAAAATCAATTTCTTCTATCATACTCTCCCACTCGGTTTCCACCCAGTCTTCATTCAGTATTTCCATATGAACAACCGAACGTTTGGAAGATTTAAAGATGATACCCGTATCGAGAGAGCCATTCGTACGGTTCACTATTACTCCCTCTTTCAGATAAGCGACATCAACAGAAGTGCGTGAACCGTTGTTCTCCGTAGGGAAAGAATAAACATAAGCACCGAAACCTGACTCTCGGTTTGTGCGTACAGTGACATCCTCAAGAACAGCCTTTTCTTCTTTCACACTATAAGCTACTCCTACATTGGTGAAAGTTATGTCCAATGCATCAAATTGAGTAATGCCATCCATTTCCTCCTGCGACTCCACCGGGGCAAACACAGCCTGCCCCACTAACCGCTTCAGCTCCACATCAAGTGACTTTACGGAGTTATCAGAAGTAAAACCTATTATTTCAGAAATGTAAACCGGCTTTTGCATATTATCGTTCTGACGGATAACAGCCGTGGAAAGCTGTCCGGCATCAGCCACCTCATCCGCATTCGCTACAACAAAAGTCTGTAGGTTTTCTCCCAAAGGTAAGGGAACTTCAATAGCACCATGCACCAAAGGTTGCTTCTCTCCATATATAAGAGAACCGTCCATGTACACATAAATGCCAATTTCTGAAATACCTTCTTCTGCAAATGCAGCAATACTTGATTTACTAAAACTGATACCGACGGGATGCAAAGTAGCTTCCACAGAAGCATCCTCATTGTTCTGAGGAAGATCACCGTCGTTCAAAACGCCATCGACTTGCGTAGTGCAAGAAAAGAATAGCAAAAACGGAACAAATAATAATTTCATTAAATGTTTCATAAGTATTAGTGTTTTATAGTTAGTATTCAATAGTCACAAAAAAACATTCTATTGCCTGCGCAAATATCCGTAAAAGACAGCATCACCATGAGTAAGATTTAGTACAAAAAGAGTAAAATCCGGTCTGCAATAAATAAATCACCTTTGCTCTGGGTATCTCTACACCAAGATTAGCACATTTCAAAGATAAATGTATCCGAATATAAAGCAAAAGGGCTGCACTTACAAAAGTGCAACCCTTAATACATCCAACCATCAAAAAAATGTCGTCTATTTCCGTTCGAGATATTACGGATTCAAACCTTGACAAGCTCCTTATAAAGCCGCTGCACCGGCAGCCCCATAATATTATAATAGCTTCCCGAAATATTCTCCACCCCGATAAAGCCAATCCACTCCTGCACCCCATAGGCACCGGCTTTATCCATCGGCTGGAACTTATCTACATAATAGGTTATTTCTTCTTCGCTCAGCTCAGCAAAGCGTACTTCCGTCTGAGCGGCAAAGCTGCGCTGCCATTCCGTTGTAGTTATACAAACTCCGGTAAACACTTCGTGGGTGCGACCGGACATATCCCGCAGCATACACAAAGCGTCTTCCCGGTCTTTAGGTTTCCCAAGCACCCGCCCGTCCAGCCAGACAATGGTGTCGGCAGTTATCATCAGTTCGCCCGGTTGCAACATGTTCCGATAGGCATCCGCTTTTTCTTTTGCGATATAAAGAGGTATATCCGCACCCTGCAATGTATCAGGGTACGATTCGTCTACATCCGGTAGGGTACGCACTTCGTAGTCCACACCAAGTCCTGCCAGCAACTCTTTCCGGCGAGGAGAATTGGAAGCAAGTATAACTTTATATTTTTTGAGATTATCCAACATGGCTTTAAGTAGAGTTATGAGATGAGTTATGAATTATAAGTTATGAATTGCGAGAAATCAAACCGGCAGAAGTTACCAACCGAAGGCTCGCTCGTCTGCCATCCAAAGACCTTTCACTTTCAGGAACTGCTCCACGATATCCCGTCCGCAACCGTATCCCCCCTCTTTGTGGGAGATGTAGCGGGCAACGGATTTTACTTCAGGAGCGGCATCCCGCGGACAGCAAGGCAAACCGCAAGTGCGCATCACCTCAATATCGGGAATATCATCGCCTACATATAGAATTTCTTCATCCCGCAGACCGTAGCGATCGCGGAAGTCACGATAATCGTGTATCTTGACAGAAGACCCCATATAGATATTCTCCGGCAATATTCCCAAAGCACGGAAACGCTTGCGCACCGCTTCCGTGCGTCCACCGGTAATGATAGCCAATGGTATTTCATGTCTGGCAGCCAGATGCAAGGCATAGCCATCCTTTATGTTTACCGTACGCAGCGGCTCGCCTTCCGTACTCATCGGAATGACATTGGCGCTCAACACCCCGTCCACATCAAAGGCGAGGGCTTTTATCTTATTCAAATCGTAATTGATTGTACTCATGCCTTATTCTTTCTAAGAAGTTAACTATTTTGCCGATGTATGCTTTCGCTAATCAGCCTGTACAGTTCCTGCATGTCCGGCTCGTCGGAAAGCATCTGCAAGTGCTCGCCGATAACATTTTCGTCATACCGCACAGCAGGCCCCGTCTGCGCAAGACGCGGTTCGAGTTCATGCACCTTACGGGCGGTCTCGTCTATCAAAGGCAGCATCACTTCAAAAGGAAGCCCGTATTTCTTCAACAACCCGGCTGCAAGGGCATACATATGATTGGTAAAATTACAAGTGAACACCGCTGCCAGGTGCAGACTTTTACGCTGTTCGGAATCGGCCTCATAGACATTCTCGGAGAGTACGGAAGCAATATCTTTCAGTGTCCGGGTATCCTCCGCAGAATTGCTTTCCACGAAAACCGGTATCTGCCGGAAATCGACCGTACGCTGCTTGCTGAATGTCTGCATCGGATAGAACACGCCATACCGGTTTACCTTGCCTGCCCAAACCTCCATCGGGATACTTCCGGCTGTATGTACCCACAGGGCATTTTCTTTTCCGGCAACAATTTCGGGCAGCAGTTGCACAAACGCCGCATCTTTCAGCGAAACGATATACAGCCGGGCATCCGCTGCCACAGACGACAAGTCGGTAGTATAGGCAGCCTCTACCGCCTGCGCCAATGTTCGCGCTGACTCTTCCGTACGGCTGTATACCTGCACGATACGGAATCCTTTATAGTAAAGCGCCTTTGCCAGATTCGTAGCCAGATTGCCGGCTCCGATAAATACAACAGATGTATCTTCTATGCTTCTTTTCATCTTATCTCGTAGATACCAAATACAAAATACCGCCTACAACCAACAGTGCCACCGGCAGCAAATAAGCGGACATAGTACCGAGCAGAGCCGTTATCAATCCGAAATTCAATATCAGCCACAGGCCCGTCAGCACCAGTCCCACCGACTTGTCATTCTTGAATAACAGGAAGATGACCGCCGTATAAAGCAGAAAATTATCCCGGTTCATCACCCACGACAGTCCCAGTGTGGAGAAATGCAGCAGTTTGTCTGCCAGATAGAGCACGCCGAACACAATCAGCGTGATAGCCGTAGCCTTATAGGTATCTTTATTGTTATTTGCTTTCGCCGCACTCACCGTTACTTTCCTCCATATTTGTTAAGGTGAATCTTTTCCCATTGCAGATTGTCCTCATTGAAAGGCTTGCGCTCCATTCCTTTATGCCCGATGGCAATGATACTGAGAGCCTGCAACTGCAAAGGCATGTCGAGTACTTCGTGCACATATTCGTTAGAGGACATGCCGGATGCCGTAAAACGCTCGCGAAGCTGTACCCAGCAACTGCCCAATCCCATATCTTCCGCCTGAAGTTGCAGGTAAATGGAAGCGATAGAGGCATCTTCTATCCAGACGTCGCTTGCCAGCGGGTCGGCGGTTACAACCACAGCCAATGCGGCATCCGCTATGAATTGCGAAGCCTGCTCTTTACAGAAAGACAGCTTTTTCAATGTTTCCTTATCATCCACCACGATAAACTGCCACGCATTGCTCCGTTTGGAAGTAGGCGCCATCAGTGCGGCTTTCATCAGCGTAACCACCTGTTCTTGCGTCAACTCCTCTTCTGTAAACTTCCGCATGCTGCGGCGGGTCTTTATCAATTCGCTAAAACTTTCCATATGTGTATATCGTTTAGAAATGAATACTTTGTCGTTAAGTAATGCAAAGATACAAGATTATTTTTTTAAATTTGCAGCAATGCCCTTGAAACTGACTACATACCATCGGGGAAGCCGGATACCCGAACTGCCGGGAACCGATACATTCCACTCTACGGAGCTGTTTCACGTCTATGAAGCAACTCCGGGATACACACCTTTGCTTATTGTGGCGTCGGAAAACGGAATACCCGTAGCCAAGTTGCTTGCCGCCATACGGAAGAGCGTGCGACTGTTTCCACCCGCCATCATCAAGCGGTGTGAGGTATATGGCACCGGAGAGTATTTCGATGAAACGCTCGACCGCGAAGCTGTCTTTAGCGATATGCTGCAACGCCTCACGGACGAAGCCCTGCGGGAAGCCTTCCTTATCGAGTTCCGCAATCTGGACAATTCGTTGTCCGGTTATAAAGTATTCCGCGAGAACCGTTACTTTGCCGTCAACTGGCTGCGCGTACGCAACTCGTTGCATAATGTGGAGCAGGTAGAATCCCGTTTCAGTTCCTCCCGCATCCGCCAAATCAAAAAAGGGCTGAACAACGGAGCAGAAGTAAAAGAAGCACATACCCCGGAAGAAATCCATGCTTTTGCCAAGATGCTGCATTACAACTACTCTGCCAAGATACGGCGGCATTTCCCAAGCATAGACTTTTTCCAGCTTCTGGAAAAGCAAATGCCCCGGAAAAGCCGTATTTTCATTGTAACCTATAAAGACAAAGTTATCGGCGGAAGCGTCTGTATCTATTCCAATAACAGTGCATACCTATGGTTCTCCGGCGGCATGCGTAAAACATACGCTTTGCAATATCCCGGCATTCTTGCCGTGTGGCAGGCGTTGCGCGATGCCAAAGAACGCAGCTACCGCCACCTGGAATTTATGGACGTAGGCCTGCCTTTCCACAAACATGGCTACCGCGAATTCGTGCTCCGCTTCGGCGGAAAACAAATCAGCACCCGTCGCTGGTTCCGTTTTCGGTGGGAATGGCTGAACAGGGTGCTGATAAAGATGTATGAGTAAACGGGCTATTGGGCTATTTTATAGACCACTGACGAATATCCTCCCAACCGTATGGAAGTATTATCCCCTTCTTTCACCTGAACAGTTCCCGATACACCGACAGCCTTCTCGATATTATCCGTCAATGACAGTTCAACAGATGCGCTTCCAAAGTTGTGAAGAACAAGCATCTTTTCATTATCTTTTGTCATATACCATGCAGCAATGCTCTTGTACTTTTCGTTCGATTCGTTATATACCGCATGTTTTGTCATTGTACCTTGAGCCAAAGCCGGATAGGTATTACGCAAACGGGTAAAAGAGAGATAGGTATTCAGCAACGAATTTGCATTTTCCTTCTGTTCTGCTACAGATTTTATACTCGAAGCCACGGTGGCATCAATCTTGTCCGTATAGGCAGTAGTGTAAGTATCTCCCCACAGCATCGGACTGCGTACATATTCATCCGCCTTTTCCTTCGTTCCGTAGATACCCAATTCTTCCCCATAATAAATATAGGGTTCGCCCGGTGCGGTAAGCAATACGGCAGCCGCAAGTTTACACTTTGCCTCTGATTTTCCCAGTTTGGATGCTGTACGGTCTTCATCATGGTTGGATAGTTTGGTAGCTTCTATGTAATCGGCACGGTATCTCGCATATTTCTGTTGGAAAGAAAGTATGTCTTTCGCAAAGTAACAACCAGTGGAGTTGGCAATCGACCAATCCAGTTTATACCAGAAGTCAAACTCAAACAATGCGGGAAGTCCTTGATAATAAGGTGCCACCTCGTCACTGCCCGAAAGGACTTCACCTACAATATAAATATCATCTGTATGCCCTTTCGATTTATAATATTCGTTCATATCATCATAGAACATTTTCAGGAAACGGGGATTCTCATCCGAAGTGGCACTGTGATAAATATGCTTCACCGCATCCAAACGGAATCCGTCAATTCCCCTGTCTATCCATTCTTTTGCTGCAGCGGATATTGCTTTATATGCCGGAGAGTTGGCAGCATCATCAATAGCACCGTAATTAAGGTCGGCAAACCAGTCTGTTTGGAAATGGGAATGGAAATACCATGCTTCGACCGATGCAAACAATATGTCCTCAGGATTTGCATTACTCAAAGTAAAAGGCTTGCCTAACTGCACTTTACTTGCTTTAGACGGAGCACCATACTTCGTTCCGTTGTCCCATGAAGTATTGCTTGTACGGATTAAAAAGCCCCAATCCGTATCAAGATCAACCGTTAACTCGTACTTATTATTGCCTCTCGCATAGAATTTCTTGCAAATGCCCTCACCATAATATAAGTACTTGGCATCTTGCGTGGTTACGTCCGGAGTATCCGCGTTCGGAGTATCTTCTTTTGTAACTGTTATGGTGGGACTTGCAGCATTAGACCAGTCGAGTACAAACTTATAATATCCTTTCATGGCATCACCTATACCAGCCGAAAACCATTCGCCTGCATTATATCCCCTGTCAGCGAAAGAGTATACCAGCAGCTGATAAGATATGTCCGCCCTCTTTTCACCATCCCAATTGGCAGAAGATGCCGCAACATCTATCCAAATACCATCGTCATTGCCACTTCCACCACCAATTTCATCGTCACTGCATGCTATGAAGCAAAAAGGGAATTATCCAAAATAAAAAAAGAAGAAGTAATTTTACTTTTTTTCATATCATTAGATTTTTTCTGTTTAAAACTAATATCGAAAAGAAGAGAAGAGGCTACAATGAAGATTCATCCATTGTAGCCTCACTTTCTTTTTATTCTTAAGACTTATTGGATAGTACCGGTATTTGTCCTAAAATCAAGAGTAACAGTCTTTCCGGTTTCTATCTGAACACGAGGTTCTGATCGCCACCCTTACCACGGTATTCAATTTTACCATCTCGTAGCAGAAATTCAGACTGCCACCAATCAACTCCTTGAATTCCAGTAGACACATAAATACGCAGGTCTCCGTCTCCGGCTGCTACAGCCTCATAAGCAGTGCCATCTGACGACAAGGTGAAAGCAACTTCCGAATCATCCGGTCTACCTGCACCTGCATCTGCCCATCCACCGGCACAAGCACCTCTTAAGAAGAGTTTCGGCTCAGCAAGAATAACTTTTCTGTTTATAGATTTTTTATCCGCAGAAAGAGTACAAGATACAATTACCAAATAATATCCTGTATCAGCAACTTTTAAATTAGAACCACCAGCCGGATATTCACCATAACCTTTAGGATCCTCATTTTCCACTCCGAAATTCTCACCGGCACTCCAACTCTTTTCATTATTGAATTTCATTCCGTAACCTGCCTGCAAATAATAGATGCCCCAGAACATTCCATCATGGCTATGAACAGGTATCATCTCAGGAGCTGTACTCAATCCTGCTGCCATCCCCAAGCATCACCATTTACAAACATTTTTTTCAGGTAATGTAGCAGAAGATGTATCTTCAGCTGTACAAACAGCTTTTGCAGAGAACTGCCCGGTACGCAAATCCAGTTTTAAGGTAACTGTATAGACACCGGCTTTGCCCACCTGAAAGTTTGCTCCACCACCTTTACACTCACTAAAAGCTTCTGATATTGCAGATGCATTATCACCATTATATCCCATATTAGTATGAAGTTTAACCTTACCACCTTGATAAGGGAATTCCAGCCCCCAATCACCTGAATAACGGAACTTCATTTCTTTCTTATCCAACGTTACATCACTAATAGTATATTCAACCGTAGCCTGAGTTTCATTATAACTTGCCTGCATGGCAGTTTCACCATTCCATTGCAAGGGAGTAGCATCACCGATAATACCGAATGTAGCAGGTATTATCGTCAGTTGATTATCTGCTTTATTCATAGCCACATAGTACAAACCATCCTCCGCAACAGTGAAAGGCGTACCACCGGCTGCTAAAGCTACTGTTTCAGCAGGAGTAGAAGCTACTACGTCACCCTTGCCATAATTTATCTCATTACCTTCCTCATCTACATTCAGAATGGTAAAACTTCCGTTTGACTTCAGCCAAGTGTAAATACCTATTACATTTGTACCTTCCGGAGCTCCATCCAACGGTGCAGCCACCAGTTGGGACGATGTAGCCGTAGCACTATAAATCGTAGCATCACCTGTGATATAAGCTCCCGGTTGAGCATCAGTAATGATTCTCCAGTTATCATTGCCTTCTTCACAACTTGTTCCACCACCACCAACAGCAATAGGAGTGTTGTCATATATTGGAATACTTTTTTCATATTACTTTCCATTAAATCATTAATTATTAATAACCGTAATTTTGAGTCAGTTTACCATTCAAGCTCAATACATCTTCATGAATCGGGAATACAGTAGTATAACCAGTATCTTCTTTCGGCAACTGAGGTCTATCAGTATATGCGCGGGTAAACTTACCAAAACGAACTAAATCCTGACGGCGAAGACCTTCCCATGCAAATTCTCTCAAACGCTCTTCTAATAAAGTTTCAAGAGTAGCTGTCACATCCAAAGTAGCACCGGCACGCTCCCGAACCTCTGTCAGTTCAGCATCTCCATTGCCACCATTACGCACTTTAGCTTCACTCTTCATTAAAAGTACATCAGCATATCGGAACAGAACAATATCATTACTTTGAAGTTTACCATCATTGGTAGCAGAAGCATCCAATTCATATTTTTTCATACGTGCACCTGCCGTCTTCTCTGAGGCTTTGCCAGACAAATCCAAAGTAATTTCAGAAGGTACATATTCCAAATCTGTTCCATCATCAAGCTTTATAGTCCCATTAGGTCCTTCTACTTTTCCTGCATAATAAGTCAATTCAAAACGCGGATCTGGGGAGTTTGTACCATAACCAAAGGCATCGAGAGCTTCTTTTGTTGCAGACGAACCATTCCATCCACCTTGACCATAAGCATTACCATGATTATAGTGGCGGGAACGAATCAAATTATAAAATTCATTCTTATAAAGATTTGCATCCATCGGAATAGTAAAGATATTCTCTACAGAAGATTCATTCTTAAAGTGAAAAGTTTGCTTCAAATTTTTTGTTCCAATTTATAGCCCAGATTCTTTATCTTGTCACAGTATGCGATTGTAGCTTCCCAAGCATTCATTTCAGTACCGTCTACTGTAAATTTGATATTCTTTCCATCCAATTTGGTACCGTCCGTCCAATTGTCATCTGCATAGACTTCTGCATTAAGAGCTAGCTTCGCCAACAGAAAATACGCAACAGGTTTTGTTATTCTACCATAATATTCACCTGTCAAATTACTGTGCGCATCGCTTAGGTCTTCAACCGATTCTTCTAATTCGGTTCTTACAAAATTAAAAACAGCGGAACGTTCGGATTGTACTACATCTTCCATTGCTACTGAAGAAGAAGTAACCAATGGAACACGGGCAAACATATCCAATAAATAATAATAGTACATTGCCCGGAATGCCCGTACTTCCGAAATATATTTAGGAACTGAAATGTTCTCCGGATTGTTCTCCAAAATTTCTTTCAATTTATCCAATGATTGATTAGCTTGTGCAATCACCTTATAAAGATAATCCCAACTGCCTTTTACCAAATCATTCTTCGTACCCCAATTATGAAGAAACAGATTTTGCCACAAGCCACCATCATACCAGTCACCACCGCGCGTGGGAAGCATAGCTTCATCGGTTGTGAAAGTATTCAAATCATAAAGCCCACGGTCAGTACCTTGTAGTCCTGCCCCACCGCCATTAGCACCAACTTGCGTATAAAGGGAAGCTACCGTATTCAAGTATAATAAGGTAGAATTCTGATAAGCTTGTTCTTCTGTAATTTGGTCTTTCGGATTTTCCGACAAGAAAGATTCACAAGAAGATAAGCCAAGTGTTGCTGTCATCAACAAACTATATAATATTCTTCTTTTCATAATATGCATCTAATTAAAAGTTAACACTAAGTCCCAATGAATAAGTACGTGACAAAGGAAGAAACGCTTGTCATCAATACCAAGGTCACTTCCTACCGTTGTACTGTTTATCATCGGAGAAAGCCCTGAGTATCCCTGTAATCGTAGCCAAATTATTTACAGAGAAAGTAACACGTAAAGATTTGATGGCTTTCAGATTTTTGTATTCAAGTTCCAACCCAATGTAACATAGTCAAAATGCAGGTAATCACCTTTTTCCAACCAATAATCGGTTTACAGTTTGGTCTTTAATATTTTTCTGAGGAGCTTCAGCCAAAACATTATAAGTCGGGAACTGACTCATATTCATATAAGACAAAGAAGTACCATTATAAATCTTATGTCCAAAAGCTCCATTCATTTGTACCTGAATATCAAATTGTTTATAACGGAATCCGATATTTGCACCCAATAAAGCTTTAGGCATAGCCTGCCCAGCAATATAACGATCCTTTCCATCAGCCAAATCAACACCTTCCACACCATCAATATCTTGAACATGATAAGTATAATCACCAAAACCGTTATCAACCAATCCATCGCATTTAGGCAAATAGAATACGCCTACCGGTTGTCCGACCATTTGATAAATAATTTGATTATATCCACCAATAAATCCGGCACCATTCATACCGCCCAAGTTCATGTATTCCTTAGCTGTCATAGGTTCTCCCATATACGTTCCGTTCAAAGAAAGCAACTTATTCTTTTGAAATGCAACATTAGCACTGATATTCAACTCCATATCTTTTGTTTTCAACGGAGTACCGCTGATTGCTATTTCAAAACCAGTATTACGCATTGCACCCAAATTGGCAAGCAAAGTAGGATAAGTAAAAGGCGGAACCTTTACATCATAATTATACAATAAATCTGTTGTTTTTGAATTATAATAGTCTAAAGTTAAACTCAATCGTTCATCAAACATTCCAAAGTCCAAACCTACATCAAAAGTTTTCTTTACTTCCCACTTCAAATCAGGATTGTAATTGCGGTACCTCCCATTGTTACTACCGGAAGCCCATTTACTGTTGTCGTACCATTAGGACTCATCAATGGCAATGAATTATAAGAGCTAATAGCATCTTGATTACCAGCAAGACCGTAACCTACTCTCAATTTCAAATTACTAATCATATCAACATCTTTCAAAAACGCTTCTTCTTTAAGAACCCATGCAAGAGATGCTGACGGGAAAAACGCCCATTTATTGTTCTCTCCTACTTTTGAAGATCCATCTGTACGAGCATTCACTGTAACAATATACTTATCTGCGTATGAATAATTGACACGTGCCATGAAAGAAGCCAAACTCGGGTTATTATAATAAGTATTATCTCCCCATTTCAATACAGCACCAGCCTGCAAATTGTTATATAAAAAATCGTCTGTGCTGAAACCATGTACCGTAGATCCAAAACCCGTATTGGTTACCCGTTGAACTTCCGCCAAACCTAAAGCATTGATATAATGTTTTTCCAAAGCCTTTTTATAAGTCAACATCAAGTTAGCCAACATTGACTGAGATTTATTATCACCACGATATGCCTCTCCACGATTACTCAGACCGGCCTTTATAGAAGAAGGAAT
>VOFI01000221.1_pt1 | contig 96738 bp, 69 predicted proteins | sample 5384131 | NCBI WGS metagenome assembly VOFI01 (sample SAMN12384728, study PRJNA508395) | human gut metagenome | isolation source: healthy gut H | host: Homo sapiens
CAGGCGATGCGTCGTCGATGCGTCCTCCGAAGTGGTGGAACAGCACTTCGCCGTTCGGAGCGACGCTCATGACCATCGAAAGGTCGTTGGTCCGGATGTTGATGACCTGCGGTTCGGCGGCCTTGGCGCCGGTGCAGACCATGCCCGCGAACAGGGCCGTGAAGAGCGGTTTCAGCAGTTTTTTCATAGGTTTGAGTCGGTTACGTTTAGGATAATGCGTGCACGCACGTACAGCGCATTTTCGTTATGTGGGGATAAAGTTACGAAAAAATTGCGTTGCGGTCAAAAACCGGCGCATAATCTTTCGTTGTGAATGTCGAGCGTCGTGGCTATCAACACCAGCCCCTTGTTCCCCGAGCCGTTGTCGTAGCGGGCGAGGATTCCGGGGAGCTGCGCCGCGATGTCGGCCTTCGTGCTGCGGGGCGTGAACTGCTCCGCAGCCAGGCCGCCCAACGCCTCGTTGGCCTGTTCGACATTGGTCGAAAGGATGTCGATGCCGGTGAATCCGGCCACGTCGTATTTCTTGGGTTCGCTGAGGAAGAGGCGGTTGATGGCCTCGAACGCCTTGATGAACTCGGCCGGCTGCTCGTTGGCCCCGACGACGCTCACGCAACTGTAATCCACGCCGTAGAAGTCGGCCGCCATCTTCGTCTTTCCCTTCTGTGCGAAACCGCTGACGGCGATCAGGCACAGGGCTATGCTCAGTAATTTTTTCATGGTTGGGTTTTATTTGGTTTGTTCGCGTAAATCTACGAATTTTATTTGTTTCCGGCTCATTTGGGGCATCTGTTTTTTCGCAATGTACTCCACCTGCTCGAAGACCACCTCGGGTGCTACGCGCACTTTCGAGCGGAACGTGTCCTTGATCTCCTTCTCGAACGCTTCGTCGCGGCGCGTGCTGCCGATTCGCAGCACGATCTGGTCGGTGCCGAGGCTTCCGGTGAATACCTCGATGATGTAGTTGTTCACGCCGGGGATATTCTCCAGCACGTCGTACAGCGCGGGCGGGTAGAGCGTCGTGCCCTTGAATTTGATCATCTGCCCCCGGCGTCCGATCACCGACGAGAGGCGCATCGTCGTGCGGCCGCAGGCGCAGCGTCCCGTGCGGGCGATGCAGATGTCGCCCGTCTTGAAGCGCAGCAGCGGCATGCCCCGCACGCCGAGCGTCGTAATGACCACCTCGCCCTCCTGTCCCTCGGGCACGGGGTTGTTCTGCTCGTCGAGCAGCTCCACCAGAAGCATGTCGGCCGGAACATGCCCGCCGCAGTGGTGCCCGCATTCGGTGATCGAGGTCTGCATCTCGGTCGAGGCGTAAGTCGAGAAAAGTTCCAGTTCGGGCCACAGTTCGGTGATTTTCGCTCCCAGCGTGTTGTTGCTGAAGTCGGTGTCGCGCAGCGCCTCGCCGATGCAGATCGCACGGCGCAGCGACGAGCGGCGGTAGTCGATCCCGTGCTCCTGCGCATAGCCGACGAGTTTTATCAGGAACGACGGCACGACGATGCAGCCCGTGGGGCCGATGCGCCGGATGGTGTCCCATTGCAGTTCGGGGATGCCGTTTCCCACGCGGATCACGCCGCATCCCAGCTCCCGGGCTCCCATGAAGTAAGCCAGCCCGGCCATGAAGCGGCGGTCGATGGTCGTCATCAGTTGCAGGATGTCCTCTCCGGTGCATCCCGCCGTGGTGAACGACATGGCCTCGTTGTAGGCCAGCCGGGCCAGGTCTTCTTCCGTGAGGGCGAACGTCACCGGGTCGCCGAGGGTTCCCGACGTGGTCACGTAGTCGATGATGCGGTTGCGGGGCACGCAGACGAACTCCCCGGGGTGGAGTTGCAGATCCGTTTTGGTGGTTACGGGCAGGTGCCGCAGGTCGTCCGCCGTGCGGATGTCGCCGGGCTGCATGCCGCAGCCGTCGAACATGCGCCGGTAGTAAGGCGAATTTTCATAGAGGTAGGCGACCTCATCGCGCAGGCGTTCCTCCTGGAACGCCGCGATCGCATCGGCCGATGCGAATTGTATTTCCGGGTTTCGTATCATGGCTTGCATTCCGATTTGAGTCTTTCTATCGCCAGGAGTTCGTCCCTGCGGGGAACCCCTGCCTCCAGCGCCTTGCCGAAGCTCTGTGCCGCGCGCTCGTCGTCGCCCTGCGAGAGGTAGTATTCCCCCAGCAGTTTCCAGGTGTGGAAATTCTGCGGGTTGGTTCGGGCGAAGGTTTCTGTCAATTCCCCGTCGGCCTTCCTCCCTGCTTTTATCGCCCGGCGGATGCGGGCTCCGAGCTGGCGGTATGCGACCACGCGCGGGTAGTCACGGGCGAGGTAGGCCGTGTCGGAAGGTATCTCCAGCGCCGCGTCGTACAGCTCTGCGGCGGGGTCGGGGTTGCGCAGGATTGCTCCGAGGTCGTAGCAGACAAAGGCGCCGCCCTGCCACGGCGAGGTCGAGATCCACATTTGCAGGGTTGCCGGTTTGAATATGACCGAGTGGTGGGCGATCGACTGGTTCACCGAACAGTCGTTCCCCACGCCGATGTCTTTGCCGCCCGTGCCGCGCTGGTCGCGCAGCATGGCGGCCGCTGCCGGGACGTCGAGGGGCGCATTCGCCGCCATGAGCTCTTCGAGCCGGGCGAAGCGATGGGGGCTGTCGGTCATGGCGATATTCTCGCGGTTGTCCCCGTCGTCGGCGAACGCCTCCGACTGGTAGTGGTTCGTGCATATGAGGTACTCCCCGTCGCCCTCGTAGAGCACGGTTCGGCGGGGCGTTTTCTCGATGATCGCCGCCCTCCCGTCGCGTGCCGAGGCCACGAGCAGCGATTCGCTGACGAAGGTGTCGCGGCGGCGGGCGATCTCCAGCGCCTCTGCGATGGTCGCCGCATGTTGCAGGATCTCGCGTGCGAGGATCGAGATGGGTGTCGCCGATGCGAGCGGCACGGGCCCTTTCGCGGCATTGATCGTCACGGTTAGCCCTTCGGAGTTCATGCCCGACAGCACGCCGATCATCCCCGCCCAGCCGATGCTGGCGAAGGGATGGCCCGCCTGCGGCCGGCAGAAGGTCACGATCTTGTTGCGGGTGAAGTCGTCGCCCATATAGAAATCGAAGTTGCGCCCGACGACCGGCTTCCCGTCGTCGCTCGCACCGCCCCATGCCGCGAACGAACTGCATCCCACGAGCATGTACTGGCTCATGGCGTGCCCGATGTCGTGCGCCGCGTGGTAGTTGAGCTGGCGTTCGTAGGGGGTGCCGATGGCGTCGAAGTCGTGCGAGCAGTAAAGCGACCGGGCGTATATCTCGCGCCGGTACTCCTCGGGGACGTGCCGCCCCAGGTTGCGGTTGAATATCCGGATCATGCCGCCCAGGAATTTCAGGTAGCCCTCCGAGGGGATGAATTCGCGGATTCGGTCTACGAAAACCTGTTCCTGGTAGTGCATCAGCCCTGCGGTGAGGGCGCCTGCCGCCGCCCCCGACTCTTCGGGCGACCCGGCGGTGTAGAGCTCCCAGAGTCCGTGGGGGTTGCGGCGCAGGAAACTGCCGTGGCATACGGCGTAGCCGCCGTGGTCTGTGACGCGGTAGGCTGCGGTATCGATCGTCACCGCGGGCTGCTCCATGTCTGCCGTCAGGTAAAGGCCGCAGAGGAATGCCGTCGGCAGGACGAGGATCGCCGCCAGTGCGGCGAGTGTGTATTTGAGGAGGCGTTTCATGCGTTGGCGATCTTTTTTGCGAGGTATTCCGTGCCCACTATTTCCGAGCAGGTCGCCGCAGCCGACAGCGTGACGCCGATTGCGCCGTGTACCGTGAGGTTCTGCCCCGTGAGCAGCAGGTTGTCGAATTTGGTGCGGGCCGGGATGTGCGACGCCATGATGCTGCGCCAGTCTTTCAGCAGCCCGTATGCCGCGCCGTGCGGTGCGCCGGTGTAGTGGCGGTAGGTGAGCGGCGTGGCGGCATACGTATGGGCGATGGCATCCCTCAGTTCCGGAAGGCGGGCGCAGGCGAAATCGACCGTCGCCTGCGTCATGGCGGCCTTCAGCGCCGTGTAGGCTTCGGGGCGGCGTCCCGGGGCGGAGCCTTCCCACGCCTTCCAGGGGCGGGTGGCGACGGGCGTCATCAGCGTTACGACGTCGCACCATGCCGGGTCGCCGTCCGGAGCCTGTGCACTAAGCAGCACCATCCCCGGCCGCATGGCTTCCAGGTCGAAAAGCGTCTTCCAGACATCTTTCCCGGCGAAGTAATAGAGGTTCCGGTTGATGTACGGGATCCGCCCCGGCTTCAGCAGCAGGTATGCCGAGAAGAGCCCGTACGAGTCGGGCAGGCTGCCTATCCGTTCCCGGAATGCCTTGCGGATGACGGGCGTCGGGCCTATCAGGCGGAATGTCTCCGCGGGATGGATGGCCGAGATGACGGTTTTTGCCCGCAGCATCCGCCCGTCGGCCAGCTCCACGCCCGTGATGCGCCGCCCTTCGGTGTGCAGGGCTACGACGCGGCTCCGCACCAGCATCGTCCCTCCGTGCTCGCGGATCTTCGCCGCCAGTGCGTCGGCGATCTGCTGCGTCCCGCCCGTAAAGCGGCAGGCGCCCTCGATGTTCGAGTGGTTTACCATCGCGTGGTGGTAGAGCGTCGAACTTTCGCGCACGCCTCCGTAGAGGGGGTTCGTCCCCGCGAGGACATTGCGCAGCAGCGGGTCTGCGACGCATTCGCCGATGAATCCGGCCGCCGGTGCCCCGAGGTATTTCGTTCCCCCGTCCGACAACCGCCCCGTGCGGTGCACCCCGATACCGATGCTGCCGCCGATTTCGCGCAGATTTCGCGCAGTAGCGGCCGAGCCCCGCCTTTTCGTGCGGGAACCATTCCCCGAGGTGCTTTTCGAAGGCTTCGTAACCGTGCATGTAGGCGTAGTCGCCCGCTCCGGGCAGCGACACGACGTCGAATGCCTCGTCGAGCGGCCGCAGGCGAGTGAATCCCGAGGATGCCGAAATATTCGAAGTAACGGCGCATGATGCCGCCGGCCTGCTGCATGCTGCCGATGTAGTGCATGCCCGTGTCGATCGCATGTCCGCGCCGGGAGAACGATTGCAGGCAGCCGCCGGGGGGGCCGCCTGTCCGCGACGCAGACGCCCATCCCTTCGCGGGCGAGCATGGCGCCGCACTCCAGGCCGCCCAGGCCGCTGCCGATGACGATTATGTCGAACTGCCCCTGCATGTCATCCTTATTCCGGTCGGTTTCCCGCCGGCTCAGTATGTAAACCGTATTCGACGTGCGCGTGTCCTTGTGCGCGGCATGAATCTCCATGCCCAGTTCGCGGGCGTCTGCTGCCAGTTCCGGCGTCGAGGTGAAATGCAGCTCGCCGTCGGTCTTGTTGAATCCGACGATCTTCGTCGACCACACCTCGGTCATCGCCGTGGTCTTGTGCCGCTCGGCCTTCCCCGCGTCGCCGTCGCGGATGATGATCCGCCCGCCTGCGTTGAGCCGCGCCGCGCAGCGTTCGATCAGCGCCCGTTGTTCTTCGGGGCTGCATGTAGTGCAGTACGTCGACCAGCAGGAAGGCGTCTGCCCCGGGCAGCTCCGCCGTGCGCAGGTCGGCGTGGACGAACTCCGTGCCGGGCCGCCGCAGGAAGCTGTGCCGCGCCGTTTCGACCTTCTCCGCGTCGTAATCCACGCCCCGATGCGGCGGCGGTCCGAGAGCATGGCGAGCATGTAGCTCAGCGGGCCGTATCCGCACCCGAGGTCTACGACGGCCGCATCGCGCGGCACGATGCGGTCGAAGAGCTCGTAGCTCCGCTCCAGCCGTATCTTGACCCGCATGTACCACTCCAGCACGGGGCCTTTTGTAGGTGTAACTTTTGATGAGCATGTCGCGGAAATAGGGGTTGCAGGGCCGGTTGTAGGTCTCGTAGAGTTTGCGGTACTCGCGGCGCATCTGGCGGCATGCGGACTTGGCCTGCGCGGAGTAGGCCGCGGGGTCGGCGGCAGGCCGTGCGCGGCAGGATGCGGCTCACGACCAGTCCGTGCTTGATGTAGATGGGCTGGCGTTTGGACGAGATCATGCCGTTGCCGTAGAGACATATCGGCAGGATGTCCAGTCCTAACTCCGCCGCGAGGTAGAAGGCGCCCTTGTGGAAGCGTCCTTGATCCTGCCGTCGGCCGAGCGCGTGCCTTCGGGGAAGACGATGACGCTGTAACCCTCTGCGACCTTCTGCGCGAGCGCGGGAGCGAGGCGTTCGTACCCGTCTGCGGCGTGGTAGAAGCCCAGATAGCGGACGATGCGTCCGAAGACCGGCGAACGCCATACCCAGCCGTTGGTCACCATCACCGCCTTTGGGGCAGATGCTCAGCAGTACGAGGATGTCGATGAACGACTGGTGGTTGGCGATCACCACCGCCGGTTCGGCGAACGTTTCGCCCGTGTCGTTCAGGCGTATGGTTTGGTGGTGACCATCGCCCGCAGGAATCCCCGCGTCATATGGTGGATCGACCACTGCACGATGCGCTGCTTTGCGTCGTCGCGCCATCGGCAGCGGCCAGAGCGTGAAAATCAGCGCCTGCAGCAGCTGGCATCCCGTCACGAACAGCCCGAATGCGTAGAGGGGTGTTGATGAGGCTGCCCAGCGTGTAGGGCGCGCCGCCTTTTCGGTCTGCGACGAGACGAGCATCCGGAACAGCACGGGCTGTACGGTGTAGGATACCAGCACCACGGCGACGATGCCGAAGAGCGAGATCAGTGCCAGCGAATGGAGCGCCGGATGCCGCGCGAAGATCAGCGCTCCGAGTCCCACGACGACCGTGAAGGCCGAGAAGAAGATGGCCGTCTTGTGCGTGTCGAGCATCCTGCGCCCGGTTTTGTATTCGCTCAGCAGTCCGTCCATGATGAAGATGCTGAAGTCGTCGCCGATGCCGAATATGAAGGTCGAGAGGATGATCGTCACGATGTTGAACTCGATGCCCAGCATGGCCATCAGTCCGAGGATGATGACCCACCCGACGGCCATCGGCAGCAGCGACATGAGCGTCAGTTCGATCCGGCCGTAGCAGAGGAACAGCGCCGCGGTGACCAGTATCGACGAGATCGAGAGTATCAGGTAGAAGTTGCGGTTCACGCTCCGCGCCATTTTCCCGGCGTAGAACGCCCGGTCGGCGGCTACGATGTCGTCCGTCGCCGAGAACGCCGCGTATACCTCGTGCTTGCAGCTGTCAGCCAGCGTCACATGGCTCAGGAAGATGGGAGACTTCTCCTGTCCGTCGATCCACTCGCGGAATACCTCGCGCGCCGCCGCGGACGCGTAGTCGAGCGGGGCGTACTCCCTTTTCGGCCAGCTTCAGTGCGCCGTCGAACCCCGCCGTCGGCGAAACCGTAGCGTTTTTCCGCCTCTCGAATCCCCGCGCGCACCGCTTCCCGCCGCTGCGGAGTCCAGAACCGGCGCCACCGCTCCAGCCGCCGCTGCTGTTCGGCGCTGTCCACCACGAACGATGCGATGCCGGCGTGGGAGTCGATTTTCCCGGCCTGTTTGAGCGAGTCGAGCCGCCGGCCCATGCGCAGGTAGCTCGCGACGGCTTCGCCCGGCGTGTCGGCCGTGGTAATGAAGAGCACCTTCGACCGTTCGCCGTCTTCGTCGGTCAGCCTGCTCAGCCGCTGCTGCGCGGCCGGCCAGCCGGGGCGGGTCGTAGTTCAGGTGCATCATGTCGCTGTCGAAGCCGATGCGGTTGAAGAAGAAGAGACATATGAACGTGAGCAGCAGGATCGCCGCCACCAGCGGGCGGTTCCGGTCGGGACGCATTCCCGTGAGCCGTTCCACCCGTTCCAGCACGGCGGACCCCCCCCCGCGTTTCTCCTTACGGATCAGGTGGGGAAGCAGCACCAGACTGAAAAGCGTCGTTCCGACCAGCGTCAGCGATGCGAACAGCCCGAAGTCGCGCAGCAGCTGCGAATCGGTGAAGAGCAGTCCCGCGAAGGCGCCGATGGTCGTTATGCTGCCGATGGTCAGCGGATAGGCCAGATCGCGGATGATCTGCCGCGGGTCGTGGCAGTGGTTCGCATGGCAGAGTATGTGGATCGAATAGCTCAGCGCGATGCCCATTACGACGGTCCCCTGCACCTACGGCGATCGACGAAATCGTATGGCACGTCAGCGACATGATCGCCAGCGCGAACAGCGCGCCGAGCGCCACGGGGAATCAGGGCCAGCAGGACCGCGAACTTGTTGCGGAACGAGAGGGTGATGAATGCCACGATGATCAGGATGGCGATGTTGAGCGTCAGCATCATGTCGCGCTTGATCTGGCGGGCGTTGTAGGCCGCCACGGCGGGTCCGCCGTAATAGTCCGCTGTGATTCCTGTGGCGGCGTATTCGGCGTTCAGCCCCTCCAGCGCCGACTCGATCCGCTCGATCAGCCGGTCGCCGACGCCCGTGTCGCCGCTCTGGTAGTGGGGGTGATATGAAGACCAGCAGCGTGGTCATGTCCTTCGAGAAGAGGTAGTCGTCGCAGAGCGTGTAGTTGCCTCCGATGTTCAGCTCCTGCAATTTGCCCAGCGCGCCGAACGACAGCCCCAGCGGATCGTCGTAGATATATTCGTCGATAAACCCCCCGACGGGCGACAGCAGGCGGCGGTAGTTGCCCTCCATCGCCTGCGCGATGCCCCGCGGGGTGACGAGCGTGTCCATGCGGGCGTAATCCGCTTCCGAAAGCAGCAGCGGCAGGTTGCCCTGCAGGAACGACCGCATGCCGTCCGCCAGTTCGCTGCCGAAGGTCGCTTCGACTTCGGCATAACGCCTGAAAAGCGTGTCGGCGTTGAGCCGCGCCGCCAGCGAATCGGCGCAGGCCATCATCTCGTCGGTCTTGTCGGCCGCATCCTCGCCGGCATTTATCATCACGGCGATCTTGTCCTTGATCTTCAGGTTCGAGAACGCCGCGGCCGCCTTCCGCTCCCCGTCGGGGAAGAATCCGGTGATGTTCTCGCTGAACCGCAGCCGCAGTGCGGCTGAGGCCATCGCCACGACCAGCACTCCCAGCAGCGCATAGAGCAGCGTGCGGCGGGATTCGAAGAAGTCGTACAGGGCGATGAAGAACTTATTCATGGCGGGGCGTGCGTTTACAGAAGACGAGCAGGGCGTAGCTGACCGCCGCGGCCGCGACCGCGCATACGGCGGCCATGACGAAACTGCCCACGACGTACTGGAACATGTCGGCGGCGGCCCTTTCGAGCGTGATGTCCGACAGCGACAGCGGCATTGCGCGCCGCAGTACCTGCGCGCCGGTCCAGTAGCTGCCGTAGAGGATGAAGGGGATCATCGGCGGGATGCTGATGTTCGAGCTGATAATCGCCACGGCCTTTGTTCAGCCGTGTGAAATGGGCCGTAACGGCGGCCGCGATCATCTGGTAGCCCCACAGCGGGGCGATGCCGAAGAAGACGCCCAGCCCGATCGAGGCGGCCAGCCGCGGGTTCGAGTCCTTCGACCGGGTGATGTTGTCGGCCACGAAGCGCCGGATATTCTTTTTGGTGAGCGACCGCAGGAACCGCCAGGGATAATAGAACAGCAGCGCCCCCGAGCACGAGCAGCGTGTTGAGGATGCTGATGCGCGTGAAATCCTTGCCCGGGCGGAAATGCGACACGCGCTCGGCCTTTTCGGGGTAGAAAACCCTCACCGGGATGTTGCGCACCTCGATCCCGCGCCATGCGGCGCGTACCAGCACTTCGACCTCGAACTCGTAGCGGCGCGTCGCGAAACGCATCCCCTTCATCCGCCGCACGGGGTAGAGCCGGAACCCCGACTGCGTGTCGTCGAGGCGGATGCCCGTCTCCACGCGGAACCAGAAGTTCGAGAATTTGTTGGCGAAGGTGTTTTTGCCCGGCATGTTGTCCGACCTCAGGTTGCGGGCCCCTACGAGCAGTGCGTCGGGGGTCTTTGCGATCTCTTCGACGAATTTCGGGATGTCCGAGGCGTAGTGCTGTCCGTCCGAGTCGATCGTCAGCATGTAACGGTAGCCGTGCTCCGCGGCGTAGCGCAGCGCCCGGCGCAGGGCGTAGCCCTTGCCCCGGTTCGGAGCGTAGGAGATGCTCCCGACGCCCGCCCCGGCGATTATCCCCGCCGTCGAGTCGGTCGACCCGTCGTTCACCACCAGCACGTCCGTGCAGTAGCGGCGCACGTCTCCGATGACTCGGGCGAGGGTCTTTTCGTTGTTGTAGGTCGGGATCACCGCCAGTATGTCGTTCCGCTCGATGGTCATGGCATTTCGCATACGGTGCCCCTGAGTTTGAGCACCGTCTTTCCGTGATTCGTAATCGTGCAGGAGAGCCTCGTGCCCTCCGGCGTCGTCCCCCACCCGGATGTCGATCTCCAGCAGTTCGTCCGCCTGCGGCACGACCATCTCGAGGAACTTGCATTCGCGGATGGCCGCATAGCGGAACCTGCGCCCCGTGCCGCGGTTCAGGCATTCCCGTACGAGTTGCAGCGTGCAGACCCCCGGCAGCACCGGGGGGTTGCCGGGAAATGCCCCTGGTAGACCGGGTGCGACGCATCGAGCCGCACGCGGAACGCGTAATGCCCCTCCTGGGCCAGGTAGTTGTCTATGCTGGTGAACAGGTTTTGCATCGGGTGTGGTCTCGGGGTTAGGGGTTGAATCTTGCGGGGTCGACCGGGAGGTTGAAACGCTTGTTGCGGAATTCGTAGACCGAACGCCCGCCTTGGGTCTCGCAGAGTTCCATGCGGTCTAAGGTCATGTCCTTCAGGTCGAAGCAGAGCGTGATCGAGTCGATGTATTTGCGGGCGCGGCGCGACAGGGGAACCATTTTCACCTCCCCGACACCCTCTTTTTCGGTGTAGCCGATCTGCCACCCTTGGCCGAACTGCGAGAGGTCGCCGGTCATGCTGGCGCGGATCATCAGCGCCACCTGTTGCAGCATGGGGTTGGCCGACGTCGCGGTCTGGGTCACCTGCCCGGCCGTTTTGAGGATGATGCGGTCGTTGCGGATAATCACCTTGTCGCCTTCGGGCACGGTGTAGTCGAGCGCCATGGCCAGGCTGTTGTCGTAATAGAAGCGGCCTTTGAGCTCGATCTCGTTCTTCATGCGGCGCACCTGTTTGCGCTGCGTGAAGTCGCACTGGATAGTCCTGTTCTCGCGGCTGGCTTCGGCGAGCCGCTCTTTGAACGACGCGGGCAGCCCGGCCCGGGCCGTCAGCCCCGACAGGAGCAGGGCGGGGATGAAAAGAAGTGACGCTATCTTCATGGTTTCTCGGTTTTAAACAGTTCGCATACGGTCGCCGTGCGGTAGCCCCGCGTTGCAGGTCGTTCAGCACCATCGCCAGTAGCCGTTCGGCACCGGGGCGGTCGTCGTGCAGCAGGATCACCTTGCCGTCGCCCAGCCGTCGGCGGATGCGGCGTGCCACGGCCTCACGGCTGCGCTGCCGGAGCGTGTCGAGCGAGCGGATGCTCCAGCCCACGCAGCGGCTTCCCGTCCGTTTCACGGCGCGTGCCACCATCGGGTTCGTGACTCCGTAGGGGCCGGAAAAGGTCGGTTTCCACGCCGGTTATCTCGCGCAGCGACTCCCGGCACCGCAGGATGTCGGCCGCCATCGCCCCGCTTCGCAGCATCGGGAAGCCGGGCGTGTGGCTCCACGTGTGAATGCCGATTGCGTGCCCCTCGGCGGCCATGCGGCGTACGATCTCCGGGTGCAGCTCCGCCTTGCTGCCGATCAGGAAGAAGGTCGCCCGTACGCCGTGTTCCCTCAGCGTGTCCAATACGCGCGGCGTCTGCTCGGGGTCGGGCCCGTCGTCGAACGTCAGCGCCACGACGTGCCCCGCCGCCCGGTTGCGGCACAGGCTGCGGACATACGCCCCCAGCCTGATCTGGTAGGAGCAGTAGAAAAGGGCGAACCCCGCGGCGATTATGGCGATAATTACATACATGTCAATTCGATGGCGGATACGGTGCTGCCCGGGAAATCGTTGTAAAGCACGATCCTCTGCCCGGCGTTCCCCGCGTTCCCGATGTTCCCGGTGTCCTCGATGCTCCCGGCGTTCCCGATATTTCCGGCCTTACCCGTATTCCCGGCCTCCCCGGCGACCACACGGCGGAACACCTCGGCGATGGCCGTGAAATGGGGCGTCACGCCGCTCATCGACGCACGTACCGTCCGGCACTCGCCGCTATGCATCGCATTCCCTGGTTCCTCCCCGTTCCCGGCGGCCGCCCCCGTGCCGGGACTTCCCCCGGCCGGGATTTCACGGCCGGCGTTTCCCCCGGCCGATGTCCTTGTGCCGGCATCTTCCCGGGACTGGATTCTTCCCGTGCCGGCGCTTTCCCCGTCCGGGAATTCACTGCCGGCGCTTTCCCCGATGGCTGTGCCGTCCGTGAACCGGATCCCCGTGATCGCCGCGACCGAGGTGTCGAACGCTTCGGCGGTCAGCACGAAGAATACCGACGATTCGCCCCAGCCGCCCTGCTGTGCCATCCCGAGGCGTTGCAGTACCTTTTCGACCGACGGCGTCGTCTCGTCGAACGCCCCGACCAGTACCGCCCGCGACAACCCCGCGCCGATGCGCAGTGCGGCATCCGTCAGGGCGTTCTCGAAGCTCGTCCAGCGGTTGGCGTAGGTCGTATTATAGCAGTGCAGCCCGCGCAGCAGGGCGATCTGCGCCCCGACCGTGTTGAACGTCGACTGGATGAACGGCGTCGGGTTGAGCATCCGCTCTTCGTTGGCGATCAGCGAGTCGAGGAATTTCTCGCTGTCGGCGATGCACCCCAGCCCCGTGGCCGTGACGACGGCCTCGACCGCCGCCCGGTCGCCGAATTCCAGCAGCGATTCGATGCCCGCCGCGACGCCCGACTTCACCACGCGGCTCATCCTCCGGCGGAGGTTCATTTCGGGGATCAGCTCCTTGATGTCGCGGCGCAGCCCGGCGCCCGATGTGATGCAGTTGACGTAGAGTTTCATTTGGCAAAGATTAACGAACAGCAGTTGCCGCCGAACCCGAACGAATTTGAGAGCACCGAACGTACGTCGGCCTCTTGCGTCCGTGCTACGGGGTGCAGCCCGAGCTCCGGGATCGGCTCCGCGAATCCGGGGTTGCCGTAGCGCAGCCCGTGTGTGATAGCCAGCACCGCCAATACGGCCTCGATGCCTCCCGCCGCGGCGAGCGCATGCCCCGTGTAGCCTTTCGTCGAACTGAACGGCGGCACCTGTCCGCCGAACAGTCGCCGCAGGGCGGTACCTTCCGTGAGGTCGTTGTTCGGGGTCGCCGTGCCGTGGACGTTGATGTAGTCCACGCAGCGCAGCCCGCTTTGTGCCAGCGCCCCGGCCATGGCGCGGTATGCCCCCTCGCCCGTTTGCGACGAGGCCGTTTGGTGATAGGCGTCGTTGGCATTGGCATATCCCGCCAGGCGGCAGTAGGTGCGCATGCCGGGCCTTTCGTGCGTGAGGACGAGGTAACCCGCCCCTTCGCCCAGGTTCAGCCCGGCGCGCGTGGCGTCGAACGGGCGGCAGGGTTCCCGGTCGAGCACCGAGAGCGAGTTGAAGCCGTTGAGCGTGAAACGGCAAAGGGCATCCGTGCCCCCGGCCACCACATAGTCGGCCATGCCGCTCCCGAGCAGCAGGGCGCCGGTGACGATGGCGTTTGCGGCCGACGAGCAGGCCGTGCTGACCGTCGCCGTGTAACCTCCGATGCCGCAGTAGCGGGCGATCCGTTGCGTGCTGTCGGCACAGTCGTGCCCCGCCACGTCGCGCAGCCGCCCTTTCGCCTTGTCCGTGCGGAAGTCGCGGTAGAAATTCTCCGTCAGATCCATGCCGCCTACCGAGGTGCCCGAAACGAGTGCTACGCGCGCCCCGGCGGGGATCGCCGCATCCGCTACGGCCTGTGCGGCCGCCGCCATGCCCAGCAGGGCGGTGCGGGAGGGGTGCTCGCGCTCCGGGATGCCGAGCAGCTCCCCGAGCGCCGCGTTGTCCCGCTTCACCTCGCCCACGGGCACGTCGACAGCCGAACCGAGAAGCGTCGGCTTCCCGATTCCGCTGCGTCCGGTGCGCAGGTTCCCGAGCGTCTCCCCGGCTCCGATGCCGATGGCCGAGACGATCCCTATGCCGCAGACGGCTATGCTCATTGCGGGCGGTTCTTGCGGATAAAGTCGGCCAGCGTGGCTACCGAATAGAATATCGGTTTGGCTTCGGCCGGGTTCGCCAGCCGTATGCCGTAGTGTTTTTCGAGCAGGAGGGTGATTTCCAGTGCGTCGATCGAGTCGAGTCCCAGCCCGTCGCCGAACAGCGGCGCGTCGGTCGCTATCTCGTCGGCGGTGATCTCCTCGAGGTTCAGCGCTTCGATAATTTGTTGTTTGAGTTGCAGTTCCAGATCTTCCATCGTATCTTGTCCCGTTTTTTCGGTTAATGTCAGTTCGCAGTCGTAGCTGCCGCCGTCGAATTCGCACCAGCCCCACAGGACGGCGTCCATGCGCCCTTCGGCGATCAGCGAAGCGGCATATTCCCGGATAAAGTTACTGCTTTTGTCCGGGAACGCAAAAAAAGTGCTCTCTCCCTTCAGCCCGTGCTTGATCGCCACCTGCCCCAGCATGATGTTGGGCAGCGTGTAGACGAACACCGCCGGTGAAGCCCCGCACCCGTCCCCGGCGTCGATAATCGCCTGGTGGCGCCGGTCGCTGTCGAGCGAGGCGCTGCGGTTGGCCATCACCACGCCGATGCGCTCCGCCGGGCAATCGGGCCTGTGTCCGGAGAGCAGTTCGCACGAGGCGACGTAGGCCAGCTTGCACAGGTCGTCCATCTTCGAGAATTTCATGTTCGGGTCTGCGAGCGCCCGGTATCTTTCGCGGATAAAGGCGTCGAACGGCAGCGAAGGGTGTTGCGCAATGACGACGTGTGCCGTATCGTGACAGCGGATTCCGCTGCCGTGTCGTCCTGTGCCGGTTTCCGCATGGCCGCCGGCCTTTTCTCCGGTGTCTGGGTTCCCGTGCCCGACCGCATTTTTGCCGTGCCCCCGGTCATTCGCGCTCATAGCCGTTCCGCTTCGGGTACAGGCAGCCTCCAGGCAGTCGTTCCCGCCTTGCACACCTGTGTTTGGCCCACACCCTTGTCCCTCCGCCGTTTCATTTCCGGGCGCGGCGTTGGGGCCCGCTGCGCGGCGGAATACGACCGCGGCGTTGCAGCCCCCGAATCCCGAGGCGGTTTTCAGCGCCGTGTCCGTCCGTATTTCGCGGTGCGCGGCGCTCACGTCGGGCGGGTAGGGTACCCCGCACTCCGCGTAGCCCTTCACCCCGAAGCAGGTGCCCTCGCACAGCTCCCGTACCGTGACGATGCTCTCGATCACGCCCGAAGCCCCCAGCGTATGTCCGAAATAGGGCTTCAGCGAGTTGCAGGGTACGCCGCACAATCCCGCCAGGTGCAGCGCCTTGCTCTCCATCTCGTCGTTGTAGGCGGTCGCCGTGCCGTGGGTGTTTACCAGCCCGACCTCCCCGGCTCCGGTTCCCGCCTCGGCGAGTGCCGCGCGGATAGCGTACCAGAGCCCGTCGCCTGTGCGCGAAGGCGCCGATATGTGGTTGGCGTCGTTCGAAATTCCGCCTCCCGCCACGCTCACGCCCGTGCCCGAGAGCCGTCGGTCGCGTGTCAGCAGGACGGCGCCGCACGCTTCGCCCAGCGTCAGCCCGTCGCGTGCCGCATCGTAGGGACGGCAAAGCGTCGGGCTCACCGACTTGAAGGCGTTGAATCCGCTGACGATGAAGTCGCTCAGCAGGTCGAATCCTGCCACGAAGACATGGTCGTACCGGCCGCTGCGGATCAGCCGTGCCGCGATGACGATGGCCGAAACCCCCGAGATGCAGGCGTTCGAGATCAGCAGCGGCCGGTGCGCGGTGCCGAAATAACGCCCCACGACCTCCGCGGTTCTGTTCAGGTCGCATCGCTCCGGGGCGCTCCCCAGCGACCCGATCTCCCCTTTGGTCGTCGCCAGGACGATCAGCGCCCGCTTGTCGGCGGGTGTGACCCCCGAGCGGGCGACCACCCCGCCCAGCGTCGCCAGCACGAGCCGTTCCAGGGGCGTATATCCCGCGAGTCCCTGCTCCGCCGCCAGCGCCCCGAGCCGCTTCCGGTCGATCAGGCATACGGGTGTGGCGTCGTGCCACGACGCCAGCGAGCTTTTCATGGCACGTACGGCGGCCATGTTCTCCTCCGTGCCGAAGCCCAGCGCCGATACCATGTCGTCGGGGCCCCACCAGACCGTTATTTCACCTCCCATCGCTCTTTCCATTTGCGGTAGAACTCCGGCGCGAGCAGTTGCAGTTCGCCTCGGCTGTCGAGAAACACCTGTGTCGAGCTGCCTTCGGCCACCACTTCGCCGTCGGTGGCGCTGCGAATCGTGTACTCGAAACAGACCTTCGCCGCCTCGGTGGCGATATAGCGGGTTTCCACCACGGCCGTGTCATTCACTTTCAGCGGTTTCCTGTATTGCAGGTGCAACTCGACGATCGGCGCCGTGTAGCCGCTGGCATAGATGTCCATGTAACCCAGCCCTGCGAATTCGCGGCCGAACGCCTCGCGCCCGTCCTCGAAATAACGCACGTATTCGCCGTGCCACACGATCTGCATCGAATCCACTTCGCTGAACCTCACGCGCAGCGATGTCTTGTTCACGAGGCTCGCCTCGCTCTTTTTCCTGCGTACCATCACTCTTCCAGGTATATTTTCATCCGGCACTCGGCGACGGGTTTCCCGTCGCATTCCGTCCGTGCCGAAAGAAGCGTTACGTTCATCACCGTCTGCTCGACCATGTTCTGGGTGACGAGTCTGCTGCTCACCGGCGGCAGGAAGTGCACCTTCAGGTCGTTCACGGCGCCGATGTACCCCAGCTGCACCCTTCGGCCCATCGTGCGGTTCATGTAACCCGCCCTCAGGGCGGCCGACTGGGCGATGTGCTCCACGATGCCGCACTCGTCCAGCACCCCGTCCGCAACGAACAGGTTGTCCGCCGTAACGGTCAGCCCGCTGCGTGCGCACCCCCGCTCGTCGATGCCGTAAAAGGTGTCGACCATCACGACCGGCGGGCGCTGCGGGATGTATTCCAGTATCTCCTCCCCCGTAATCAGGGTTTTCTCAGGTACTCCCATAAAGGCCCTTTTTTATTTCGTTTCAACCGCAGCGTATCCGCCAGCGCGCTCTGCGGGTCGTCGGGGAAAACCCACGCCTTGCCCGTGGCCAATGCCGCGCGCCGCACCTCTTCCAGGTCGAAATCCCGGGAGATATAGTAGCTCGGCGCCATCAGGTCGTCGTCCCGGCCGATGGCACCCTCTTTCGCGGCCAGCTCCGCCAGCCGCGTATGCGGGTAGATGCGCATGCCCGCATAGGGGAACATGACGGTGTACTCCATCCGCCGCGAGTTTTCGATCGTTTCGCGCACGTTTTCGCGCGTGTCGCCGTAGCCGCCCAGGATCAGGAAGTGGGCGTAGTAGACGCCCTCGTCCAGCGCGAGCCGGCTTGCCCGCTCGACGTCGCCGAACGTGAAACGCTTGCCGTAAGCCTCCAGCGTCCGGTCGCAGAATGACTCGGTGCCGAATTCGATGTGCGTAAGCCCCGAAGCCCGGAACAGCCGCATCTGCTCTGCGTCGATGCCCCGCGGCGAGAAGTAGGCGCCCCAGCGGATATCCGTGCGGCGGCGGATCAGCGTCTCGGCCAGCCGGACGTTGTATTCCGGGCCGATGTTGAACACCGAGTCGGTGAAAAACAGGTAGCTGATCCCGTAGTCGCGCTTGGCGCGCAGGATATTTTCGGCGATGGCCTCGGGATCCATCGTCCGCACGCACCGCCCGTCGATCGAGGGGTACGAACAATAGATGCAGTCGTAGGGGCACCCCCGCTTGGTCTGTATGTTGAGCATCCCGCTCCGCTTCCAGTAATAGCCCGTCAACTCGGGCTCGAACTGCACCTCGATCGAAGGCAGGTAGCTCCTGCGGCCGCTTCCGCGGCGTCCGTCGCGGGTATAGACCGACGGGATGTCGATCTCCGTCCGGCCGCGCTCCAGCGCCCCGATCAGCTCTGCGAGCGGCTCTTCGCCCTCACCGTGGATGCCGTAGTCGGCGCCCAGCTCCCGCATGAAGGCCTCGGGGTAGATCGAGAACCCTGCGCCGCCGATGATCAGGGGGGCGTCGCTTGCCGCGCGTATGACGTCCGCCAGCGCCCTGTACTGGGGCAGGAAACCCCGCCGGTCGAGCGAGTTGGCCCCGTCGACATTGCGCAGCGACAGCCCGATGTAACGGGGTGCCAGCGTGCGGATGCGTTCCGCGAGTTGTGCGTCGGAAAGCAGGTTGCAGTCCGCAATATCGACGCGTATCCCGTTTATCGTGCGCTCCAGGTAGGTTTTCAGATACGAAAGTCCGAGCGGATAAACGGGGTAGGGCGAGGTGTGCCGGTTGGCCGATACGAGTAATATGCTGCATGCGCTCACGACCAGAACCGATAGAAGTTGAACCACTGCTGCGGGTAGCGTCTCACCACGGCCTCGAGCGAGCGTACGTAGCTGCCCAGTATGGCCTCCTTCGTGCCGCACCCGTCCTCGTCCGGGATGTCGAAGATGAAGCGGTAACGCCTGCCGCGTTCGCGCATGGCATAGTAGAAGACCACCGGGGCGCGGAATTTCCCGGCGACGGCGAACGGCCCCGCCGGGAACGGCGCTTCGTGCCTCATGAAAGGTAGCGTCACCGTCGGGCTGCCCTCGACGAAGCGGTCGCCCTGGAAGCAGACGTACTCCTTGCGGTCGAGCACCTCCTTGATGCGGAGGATCGACTCGATGCCGCCCTCGTTCACCGCGATCACCTTGTAGCCCTCCTGCCCGCAATGTTTCTCCATGACGCTTTTGATCTGCCGGTATTCGGCGTCGTACATCACCAGGTGCATCTTGCGGGCGTAGTCCCCGAAGAACCCGGCCCCCGTGCCCCAGCATCCGACGTGTGCGCCGATGATCACGGCCCCGCGCCCGCCGTCGAGCACGCGCAGGAAAGCGTCGTAGTTTTCGAATTCGAATTTGTATTTTCGCTCCATGCCGCTGCCGATGGCCACCCGGTCGATGATCGTCTGCCCGAGCGCATAGTAGTGGGCGTAGAGCTTCACCGCCGAGTGCAGCCTGCCGTATCCCAGGATGCGGCGGTTATAGAACCATACGGCCCGCGTGGCGCGGGGTGCGAAGGGGATGAAATAGACGACTACCAGCGAGAGGAAGGCATACGCGCTGCGTATTCCGGCCACCTTCATCAGCAGGATGAAGAAATTGTACCCGAAACCGCCGCCGCGCGAGCGTCCGCTCCACTGTTTGCCGTTATTTCCCATTCGTCCGGCTGATAATCAGGTCGTAGAAGTCCCGGAAGGTCTTCAGCTCCTTGAAATCGGGGCCCGTGAGCGTTACGCCGAAGTTCTTGTCGACGATCACCACGACGTCCACCAGGTCGAGGCTGTCCAGGTCGAGCGTCTCCAGCAGCGGGGCTTCGGGCGTGATGGTCGTCCGGTCGACTTCGAATTCATCGGCCAGTACGGTATCGATCTTTTCTATGAGTTCCTGTTCTGTCATTTTTAGGAAAGGGTTTATTTGTATTTCTTAACGATCAGGGTCGAGTTGGTGCCGCCGAAGCCGAACGAGTTCGAGAGGAAGCAGTCGAACTCCGTGTCCACCCTGCGGACGGGGATGTTGAGCTTCGAGGTGGCCTCGTCGCCCTCGGTGAAGTTGATGTTCGGGGCGATGAACCCGTGCCGCATCATCAGCATCGAGTAGACCACTTCGCTCGCCCCGGCCATCCACATTTCGTGGCCGGTCATCGACTTGGTCGACGCCACGTAGGGGTTGCACCCGGCGAATACCCCGGCTATCGCCTCCGCCTCGTTGTAGTCGCCCAGCGGCGTCGAGGTGGCGTGCGCATTGACGTAGGGGATCTCTTCGGGCCGCATTCCGGCGTCCTCCAGACACCGCAGCAGCGAACGGCGCGGGCCGTCAACGTTCGGCACGGAGATATGCTCGCCGTTCGACGAGAACCCGTACCCGACCACTTCGCCCAGGATTTCGGCGCCCCGTGCGACGGCCGATTCATGGCTTTCGAGGATCACCGTCGCCGCGCCTCCGCTCGGCACCAGCCCGTCGCGGTCTTTGTCGAAGGGGCGCGATGCCGCCGCGGGATCCGATTCGCGGGCCGAGAATGCCCCCAGCCCGTCGAAGCTGCCCACCGAGTAGAGGTTCACCTCCTGTGCGCCGCCGCAGACCACGCGCTCCTGCAACCCCTGCCTGATCATCAGGTAACCCATGCCGATGGCGTGCGACCCGCTGGCGCAGGCCGCCGAGAGCGTGAGGTTGATGCCCCGCAGGTTGAAGATCACCGAGAGGTTCATCGTCACGGTCGAGTTCATCGACTGGAAAATATTGCCCGAGCCGACCATCGCCGTGTTCCGCCTGGCGCGGATGATGTCGATCCCCTCGATCACCGGCGCCGCACTGCTGTCGTTGCCGTAGATGATTCCCACCTCGTTCGCCGCCAGGTAGGCCTCGTCCATTCCGGCGTTGCGCATCGCCTCGGCGGTGGCCATGTAGGCATATTCGCCCTGCTGGGGCAGACACAGCCGCTTGCGGCGGTCGAGCACCCCTTTCAGGTTCGGTTGTTCCACGATCCCCGTCAGCGACGAGATGTATCCCAGCTCCCTGCGCGCCGGGTCGAGCCCGATGCCCGAGCGTCCTTCGCGGAGCGATTGCGTGACTTCTTCCGTATTTTTTCCGATGCAGGCCCAGATGCCCATTCCGGTGATGACTACTCTCTTCTCCATGGTCTCAGGTATATAAGCCCCCGTTGATCGAAATGACCTCTCCCGTGATATAGGAGGCTTGTTCCGAGATGAGGAACATCGCCAGGTCGGCGACTTCGGCCGGTTCGCAGAAGCGTCCGGCAGGTATCTGTTTGCGGAGCTCCGCCTCGTCGATGTCGGCGGTCATGTCCGTGCGCACGAATCCCGGGGCGATGGCATTCACCGTCACCCCCTTTTTGGCCACCTCCTGCGCCAGCGCCTTGGTCGCGGCGATCACGCCGCCCTTGGCCGCGGCGTAATTGGCCTGCCCGGGCAGCCCCTTGATGCCCGAGAGCGAGACGATGTTGACGATGCGCCCGAACCGGTTCACGAGCATCCCCTTGAGCAGCGGCCGCGTGACGTTGTAGAACCCGTCGAGGCTGGTGCCGATCACCGAGTGCCACTGCTGCGGTTCCATCCACATCATCAGCACGTCGTCGCGGATGCCCGCGTTGTTCACCACCACCTCGATGCAGGCGCCTTCGTGCGCTTTCTGCCATGCCTCGATGGCCGCCGTGCTCTCTTCGCCCGAGGCCACGTCGAATTGCAGTGCCTCGCCGTCGCCGCCTGCGGCGCGGATGCCCGACAGGGTCTTTTCGGCCTCGGCGGCGTTCGACTTGTAGTTGACGAGCACGTGGTAGCCGCACCCGCCCAGTTTGAGGCAGATTTCGCGGCCTATGCCCCGGCTGCCGCCGGTCACGAGTGCGTATTTATTCGTTTTTGCCATTTTCTGCGGTTATAGCTTGCTGCAACTCCTCGCCCAGCGAGCGGCGAAAGCGCCGGAAAGACAGCACAATGTCGCGGTCAGGGTGGTCAGGAGCTTTTTCATAGGGAAGCGGAATTGTTTTTCAGGAAATTTTCGATGGCGGCGATCTCCCTGTGCTTGGGCGTGTCGTCGGCAAAGCGCGGCACGATGCCCCGGATGTCGGCATACAACTGCCGCGTGGCGTCGGAGAGCTCCCCGGCGCATTGCAGGTAGTCGGCGGCCTGCACCAGCGCCAGCATCTCGATCGCGGCGACCTGGTAGCCGTTCTCCACGACCTGCCGCGTGAGCATCGCCGCGTTGGTTCCCATGCTCACGATGTCCTGGTTGTCGTTGTTGTTGGGGATCGAGTGGACGTACATCGGGTTGGAGAGCGTTTGCGACTCGGCCGTGGTCGAGGTCGCCGTGAACTGCGCTGCCTGCAACCCGTAGTTGAGCCCCAATTTGCCGAGGTTTACGAACGGCGGCAGCGTCTCGTTGATCCGGTCGTGGAAAAGGTAGTTCAGCTGCCGTTCGGCGAGCATCGTCATCTTCGTCACGGCGATCTTGAGCTTGTCCATCTCCAGCGACACGTAGTCGCCGTGGAAATTCCCGCCGTGGTAGATCGTCCCCGCCGCGGGGTCTACCACCGGGTTGTCGTCCACCGCGTTGAACTCCTCGACGAGGATTTTCTCGGCCTGGGAGATCGTTTCGAGCACCGGCCCCAGGATCTGGGGGATGCACCGCAGCGAGTAGTAGGGCTGCACCTTGTGCCTGAAGGTGGGTGCCGCGCCCGTGTCGCCGCTGTAAAGTTCCGCTTCGCGCTTGCGCAGCCGGCGGCTCGTGGCGCATATGGCGCGCATCTGCCGGGCGATCTCGATCTGCCCCGCGTGGAGTTTGTATTCGTTGAGCGCCCCGGCCATGAAGTCGTCGTACGACTCTACGATTTCGTTGAGCATCACCGATGCCTTCACCGCCCACCCCAGCAGGCGGCGCGCCTGGGCCAGGTTCACCAGTCCGATGCCCGTCATCACGGCCGTGCCGTTCGTGAGCGCCAGCCCGTCGCGGATGCGAAGCCTGAGGGGCGTTATGCCGCATGCCGCCATCGCCTCTGCTGCCGGGACGGTTTCGCCCCGGAACGAGACCTCCGCTTCGCCGATCAGCGCCAGTGCGATATGCGCCAGCTGCACCAGGTCGCCGCTTGCGCCCACGCTGCCGTGGCGCGGCACGAGCGGGTAAATTTCGTTGTTGAGGAAATCGGCCAGTATCCGCACCACGTCGGGGTGTACGCCCGACTTGGCGTTGAGGAACGTTTGCAGCCGCGCCAGCATCGCCGCCCGCACGCAGATGTCGGGCAGTGCCTCGCCCGCGCCGCAGCTGTGCGAACGGATGATGTTGTACTGGAGGCTGTTCAGGTCGGCGTCGCCGATCCGGTACTGCGCCATGGGGCCGAACCCCGTGTTGATGCCGTAGATGACCTTTCCCTGCTCGAATTTCTCCAGGAAACGGTAACACGCCTCCACTTCGCGCAGCGCCTGGTCGTCGATCCGTATTGCGGTCTTGTTGAAAATCCGGGCGTTTATGGTATTTAGGTTCGAACGTAGCATTTTTTGAGCCGATTTATGGCTCCAAAATTACAAAAACTATCTCAATAAATATTTATAAGTTTGTTTTTTTGTTTATATCGTCGGACGATGCGTCCGGGCGCCTAAGGCTGCGGGCGGCATCCGTGCCCCGGAAAAACAGCGGAGGGCACCCGATGGTGCCCTCCGCCGCCAAGGCATATCCTGCGTGTTATTTCACGCCGAACTTGTAGATGCAGACCTGCGTATAGGTCTCCCCGGGGCGCAGTACCGTCGAGGGGAAATTGTCGTGGTTGGGGCTGTCGGGGAACTTCTGCGTTTCGAGCGCCAGCGACTCGCGGTAGCGCTGCGGCTTGCCGTATTTGCCGATGCTCTTGCCGTCGAAGAAGTTGCCGCTGTAAACCTGCAGTCCGGGCTGGTCGCTCAGCACCTCGATGGTACGTCCCGAGGCGGGTTCCCAGACCGTGGCGACCTGCTCGATGCCGCTTTCGGTCTTGCGGTCGATCACCCAGTTGTGGTCGTAGCCGCCGCCGTTGCGCAGCTGCTGGTTGTCCGCTCCGATGCGCTCGCCGATGGCGTGCGGCTCACGGAAGTCGAACGGCGTACCCTCTACCGGGGCAATCTGGCCCGTGGGGATCAGCACCGAGTCCACCGGGGTGGTGTGGCTGGCGTTGATCGTCATCACGTTGTCGAGCACCGTGCCGTTGCCTTCGCCCTTGAGGTTGAAGAACGGGTGGTTCGACATGTTCACCACGGTCGGTTTGTCGGTAGTGGCCTTGTAGTCGATGCGGAACTCGTTGTCGGGCGTGAGCGAGTAGGTCATCTCGATATCCAGGTTGCCCGGGAACCCGTCCTGTCCGTCGGGATGGAGGTAATGCAGCACGAGTTTGTCGTCCGAGGCCGATACCACGTCCCATACCACGCGGTCTACGCCCAGGAGCCCGCCGTGCAGCGTCTGCCCGTTATTGTTCACCGGCAGGGTGTATTCCGCGCCGTCGAGCGTGAAGTGCCCCTTTGCGATGCGGTTGGCGTAGGGGCCTACCACGGCGCCGAGGAACCGTTCGCCCGTGTTGTCTATGTAGCGGCCGATGTTTTCGTAGCCCAGTACGATGTCCTCGTAGCGGCCTTCGCGGTCGGGTGTCCAGAGCGATACGACGCGGGCGCCGTAATTGGTGACCTGCATGGTGATGTCGCCCGCATGGAGCGTGTAGAGTGCGACGGGTTTGCCGTCGACGGTGGTCTGGAATGCCTCTTCGGGCAGCAGCGGGAGTTCCGTTTTCTGCACGCCGCACGCAGCCAGCAGCGACATGCCGAGTAGGATAAGCGATTTTTTCATCGGTTTCGGTTTTTTTAAGTTTTTTCAGCACGTAAAGTTATACGATTCTGGCGAAAAACGTGCGCTGCGGCCCGGTTTTTTGCCGGAGCCCGTACGGTTTCGGCACGCTTTCGGACATTTGCGGCGTATATTGGAGGGATTTTGCTATTTTTGTCCGGGACATCAGCCCGCTCCATGAAACAGAAGCAGATATTTACGTTCCGCGACGCGGAGAAACAGGTCGCCCCCGCGGCCTTTTCGATCATGCTCAAACCGGCGGGCTCGGCCTGCAACCTCGACTGCCACTACTGCTACTACCTCGACAAGGCGGTGCAGTACGGCGGCCGCCAGGCCGTGATGGACGACCAGCTGCTGGAGCTCTGCATAAAACAGTACATCCGGGCCAATGAGGTCGACACCGTGCAGTTCTGCTGGCACGGCGGCGAGCCGTTGCTGCTGGGACTGGATTTCTACCGCCGGGCGATGGAGCTGCAGCGCAGGTACGCCGACGGCAAACGGATCGAGAACACGTTGCAGACCAACGGTACGCTGGTCGACGAGGCGTGGTGCGACCTCTTCGCCGCCAACAATTTCCTGGTCGGCCTCTCGCTCGACGGGCCCGGGGATATCCATGACGCCTTCCGCCTGACCAGGGGCGGCAAACCGACCTTCGAGCGCGTGATGCGGACGGTCGGGATGTTCGGGCGCAGCGGCGTGGAATTCAATACGCTGAGCGTCGTGAACCGGTGCTGCGAGGGGCGCGGCGGGGAGATCTACCGCTTCTTCCGCGACGAGGTGCACAGCCGCTTCATGCAGTTCCTGCCCGCCGTCGAACACGTCGTCGGCAAACCGGGACACCACCGTCCGCTGATCGTCCCGCCCGGACATGAAGGAGCGCGGCTGGCCGGCTGGTCGGTCTCGGCCGAAGGCTACGGGCATTTCCTGTGCGATGTGTTCGATGAGTGGGTCGTAAGCGACGTGGGGCGCTGTTTCGTGCAGTTGTTCGACGCCTCGCTGGCGCAGTGGTGCGGTGTGCGGCCGGGCGTCTGCTCGATGGGTGAGACGTGCGGCGACGCGCTGGTCGTCGAGCACAACGGCGACGTCTACCCGTGCGACCATTTCGTCTACCCCGGGTACAGGCTGGGCAATATCCGTGAGACGCCCCTTGCCGAGCTCTACCGCTCGCAGAAACGCCGCGAATTCGGGCTGGATAAACGCAACACGCTGCCCGCCGAATGTCTGCGGTGCAACTACTATTTCGCCTGCCGGGGCGAATGTCCCAAGCACCGTTTCGCCCGCGGGGCCGACGGCAGCCCCAAGAATTCACTCTGCGAGGGGCTGAAACGTTATTTCCGCCACGTCGAACCCTATATGGAATACATGCGCGACCTGCTCGCGCGGCAACAGTCCCCGGCCTGGGTCATGCCTTTCGCCCGCAGGCGCATGGGGCTGATGTAGCCGTCCGTTGCCGATCCGGCGCCCCGGCATACACCTGTCCGGCCTTCCCCGCCTTCCCGGTTCTGCTCCTCCCGGCTTTGTGCCTCTCCCGGCTTCCCGTTTTGGCTCCCGGCGCGTTGGCTTGGCTTACCCGGTTCTTCGGTTCGGCCGTCCCAGCTTTCCCGGTTTAACTTTCCCCGGCCTCCCCGGCTGCTCCCGGGTTTCCTGCCGGCGTTTTCTTTCGTTTTTTGCGGAATACCCACAGCAGCGGCAGCCCGGCCGCGAGGGTCAGCCATGTCACTACGCCCAGCGCGTCGGTCACCCCCTCGACATAGGTTTGGGAGGCCGATACCGTTTCGTGCGCCGCATGGAAAGCCGTCCGGGCCGAGTAAACGGCTGTCAGGATGGCGATGCCGACGCTTCCAGCCAACTGTTTGATGCTGTTCGAGATACCCGCCGCAGCGGCCATGTCGTGCTGCGTGAGGTTCCGCAGCGAAAAGAAGTTCAGCGGGGCGAACGTGAGCCCCATGCCCAGCCCGCGGATGTAGAGCACGAAGAGGATGTGCCGGTGGGTGGTGTGGAGCGTGAAACGGCTGGCCAGCCAAAAGCTCGTCGCCAGCAGCAGGATGCCCGCCGCCGCGAGCAGCAGGGGTTTGACATAGCGCGTGAGGTAACCCGATACGGCCGACAGCACTCCTTGTATGAGCCCCACGGGCAGGAATACGCTCCCGGCCATCAGCGCCGTGTAGCCCAGCCCGCGCTGCATGTAGAGCGGCAGCAGGTAGGTGCCGCCCAGCATACCGATCGAGAAGAGCGTCAGCACGGCCATCGAAACCCCGAAGTTGCGCTCCCCGAGCAGGCGCAGCTGCAGCAGCGGCGCCGGGCTGCGCAGCTCCGTGCGGACGAAGTAGGCGAGCGCCACGGCCGCCACGGCGAAACAGCCGATCACCGTGGGCGAGGCCCAGCCGTCGTGGTTGGTCGGCGAGTTGCCCCGCGCCAGCGCATAGATCGCCAGCGGCATGAAGAGCGCGATGGCCACGAATCCCCGCCAGTCGAACGGGTGCCGCGCCGGGCTTTTCCATTCTTTCTGGATAAAGGCCGAGAGCAGGATGGCGAACACTCCCACGGGGACGTTCACGTCGAAGATTCTGTGCCAGCTGTATGCGTCGACCAGGTAGCCGCCCAGCAGGGGGCCGAACGAGATCGACGCGGCGGCGGCCATTGCCCACAGGCCGAGCGCCAGGCCGAGCTGCTCGGGGCGGAATTCGCGGGTCACGATCGCCAGTCCCAGTGACTGGATGATGCCGCTGCCGACGCCTTGCAGGGCGCGTGCCCCGATCAGAAACAGGTCGCCCGGGGCTTTGCCGCAGAGCCACGACCCGAGCGTGAAGAGCGCCAGCCCCAGAATATAGATGCGTTTGTTCCCGAAGCGGTCGGCGAACCAACCCGCCGAGGGGAGCATGACGGTCATGGTGATCATGTAGGCGGTGATGACCCATTCGGCCGTCGAGATGCCGATGCCGAAAGCCGACATGATGGCCGGCAGCCCGACGTTGACTACCGTCACGTCCAGCACGGCCATGAACGTCCCGAGCATGATCATGCCCAGGATCCACCATTTGTAAGCGTTGCTTTGCCGGATATGTTCGCCGAGGGTCGCCATCGGCGGGCGATACGTCAAAAAAAATGCCATGCTGCCGATGCCTGCCGCATGGAATGCCCGTCCTTCTGCGTTTTTCTTTCCCGGGCTTCTCTGCTTCCCCGGGTACTGCTCCCGCTCCCGCCGTCCGTCCCGTTGCGGTAGCGGCCCGAAAAAGGGGATGCCGCTTTTTGGCGGCATCCCCGTACGTGCAGGCCCTGTAAGCCGGGTTCTGTTCCCGGGGCGAACCCCGGGCCCCTGTCATTTATCTAGGGCGGCAGTCTCCTGCCGTCTCAAGCAACCTACCCCCCGGCATCGGGCGAGCAACCCTTAATTGCCGGTATACACGGTCTTGCAACCCGCGAGACGTACTGCCGGGCGGCATCGCTGCCCCCGCGGTGGGCTCTTACCCCGCCTTTTCACCCTTACCCGCCGGGATTACGAAAATCCCCTGCGGGCGGTCGTTCTCTGTTACGCTCCTATACCCTCACGGATATCAAGTCGTTAGCTTGCGCGGTGCTCTGTGTTGCCCGGACTTTCCTCTCCCGGCCTCGGCCGGCAGCGACAGGGCGGGCCTGCCCCGCAAAGGTAATAAAATTCGGCGGATTCCCGCTCCGCGGTTGCGATTTCCGGACATAAGCCGGGAATATCCCGGCTTGCCGCCATGGTATTCGCGTCCATGCCGTGCCCGGGCTCCCGGCCTGTGCCGTGACGCATTCCCGCCGGGCGGCAGGGTGCTCCCCGAGGCGGCGGCAATACGCCGCCGTCCCCGGCTTCCGCCTTTTCCCTGTCGCCGGATACGGCGCTGCCTGCGCCGTATCCCCCGTTCCCTTTCGGCATACTCCGTCCGGACACACCGTATGCCCCGTACGGAATCTTTTTTGCAAATATTGGATAAAGTTGTATTTTTGCTTTGTCCCTCCGCCGTTCTTCGGGGCGGCGGGCCCGAAGAATATACCGGCCGATGGCAGATAACGCGCATACGATCGACATACACGACAACCGCACGGTTGTCGGATTGCTCCGTGCGGGGGATGAAAAATGTTTCGATGCGCTTTTCCGCCGCTATTACAAACCGCTCTGCACCTATGCCACGCGCTTCGTGCCGCCGGTACGCGCCGAGGAACTCGTCCAGGACACCCTGATGTGGGTGTGGGAAAACCGCACCTCGCTGATCCCCGAGATGCCGCTCAAATCGCTGCTGTTCACCATCGTAAAGAACAAGTCGCTAAACAGCGCCTTGCGCGACACGCTCAAGAACCGCATCATCCGCCAGCTGGCCGAACGCTACGAAGAGACGTTCGACGACCCCGATTTCTACCTCGAGGGCGAACTGGTGCAGCGGCTGACCGAAGCTCTGCGCAAAATGCCTCCTGAATTCCGGCAGACCTTCCGTATGCACCGCCTGGAAGGTATGACCCACAAAGAAATAGCCGTCCGCCTCAACGTCTCCCCGCAGACGGTCAATTACCGTATCGGGCAGACGGTTCGCCTGCTGCGCGAAGAGCTCAGCGATTACTGGCCGCTGCTCGTGCTGTTGCTGTGGCCTGACCTCTCCTGATAAGGAAATCTGAATTTTTTTTCGCCGTTCCGTTAGCATCCTTTGCTGACGGATTGTATTACTTTATAGACAAGCAAACAGCATGGCAAATTTCGAAATCGACGAAGAGGTATTGGTAGCCTTCCTCAAGGGCGAGCTGGACGCAGCGCAGGCGGCGGCCGTAGAGGCGTGGTACGACCGCTCGGCCGCAAACCGCAGGATGCTCGGCCAGGTCTATTATATATTATATGTCAGCGACCGTATCAACGACGCGGCCGGTATCGACGTCGAGCGTTCGCTCCGGCAGTTCAAGCGCCGCATGCACGCCGGACGCCGTATCTCCCTGCGCCGGAGCGCGGTGCGTATAGCCGCTGCGGCCGTGATCGCCGCGGTGCTCCTGGCCGGCGGGCTCACGACCGTGTTGCTTTCCAAGCGCCTGGCGCAGCCCGTGACCGTCGTCACCCAGCTGGGCGAGCGGTCGCAGGTGGTGCTGCCCGACGGGACGAAGGTGTGGCTCAATTCGTCGAGCAGCGTGGAGTACGTCGCCCCCTTCTTTTCGCGCCAGCGCCGCGTGAAGATGGAGGGTGAAGCCTATTTCGAGGTCGAGCACGACCGCCGGGCGCCGTTCGTCGTGTCGACCAACGGCCTGGACATCGAAGTCCTCGGCACGCGTTTCAACATCCGCAACGACGACAACGAGCATCGTGTCACCACCGTCCTGCTCGAAGGCGCCGTCAAGGCCTATGCTTCGGGACGCGAGCAGGCCTCGGTGCGCCTGCACCCCGCGCAGCAGCTGGTTTTCGACACCCGGACGCACGCCATGCGCCTGACCGACTGCCCCTCGGCCGAACGCTCGATCAACTGGATCGACGGCCGCTTCTGCTTCGAGCACGATACCTTCGGGGAGATCGTCGCCGAGCTCAAGCGCTACTACAACGTCGACATCCGCTTCATGGACAACCGGCTCCGCGACATGCGCTTCTCGGGCAATTTCCGCGTCGAGGACGGCATCTACCACATCATGTCCGTATTGCAACTGACCTATAAATTCAATTACAGGATCGCCGGCAACGACATCGAACTCTACGCAAACCCTGAACGATAACCGAATACGAACTTAAAAACCTTCGATCCGCCTATGGAAAATTAACGTCTCTTTTTTCTCGGATGCCGCACTTTTCGGCGGCCTGTTTCGACACCTAACCATTACACTAACCTAAAATCTGATCCATGAAAAAAACTAACCTTGCGACAGGCAGGGGAGGACGTGTTGTCGCTACATGTTTCCGTTGTCTGTTCGTTATCCCGATGCTGCTCCTGGGATGCTTCGGCGCCACCTCTGCCGCAGCACAGACGCAGCAAGCCCTCTCGCGTGTGAGCCTCGATGCCCCGGACGCGACGGTCATCACGGTTTTCCAGGCTATCCAGCAGCAGACGGGCTGTTCGTTCGTCTACAATACGTCGGACATCGACACCGACCGCAAAGTGAGCCTTTCGGTGCACGACGAACCGCTGCAGGCCGTGTTGGACAAGCTCTTCGCGGGCTCCGACATCGCTTATACCCTTCGGGACAAACACATCGTGCTCTCGAAGAAAGCTAAAAATTCCCCCCCCCACAGCGCTCAGGGCGGCGTTACCGGAGTCATAAAGGACGATAAGGGCATGCCCCTGGTCGGCGCCACCGTGCTTATCAAAGGTACGACAACCGGTGCTGCCGCCGACATCGACGGCAATTTCTCGCTTCCGCAGGCCAAACCGGGGGACACGCTCGAAATTTCGCTCATCGGCTATACCAAACAGGAGCTTCCCGTCTCGGGATCCGCCCCGTTGTCGGTGGTCATGCACGAGGACAACGAAGTGCTCGACGCCGTGGTGGTTACCGCCCTCGGCATCAAAAGGTCGGAGAAAGCGCTGACCTACAACGTGCAGGAGGTCGCGGGCGACATCGTCAACACGGTCAAGGACGCCAACTTCATGAACTCGCTTTCGGGCAAGGTCGCCGGCCTTCAGATCAACGCCAGCGCCTCGGGCGTGGGCGGTTCCACGCGCGTGGTGATGCGCGGCGTGAAGTCCATCAGCGGCAACAACAACGCCCTCTATGTGATCGACGGTATCCCGATGCCCGACCTGCGTTCGTCGCAGACCGAGGGCACCTACGAAACGCCCGACGGCGGCGATTTCGAGGGTATCTCGAACCTCAACCCCGAGGACATCGAATCCATGACGGTGCTTTCGGGCGCCACGGCGGCCGCGCTCTACGGTTCGCAGGGTGCCAACGGCGTGATCGTCATCACGACCAAAAAGGGCGAGGAGGGGCGTGTGCGCGTGAACTACGCCAACAACACCACCTTTTCGTCGCCGTTCGTCATGCCGCAGTTCCAGAACACCTACGGCACCGAAGCTACGGCACCGTCCATGAGCTGGGGTACGAAGCTCTCGACCCCGACCTCGTACGACCCCTCGGATTTCTTCCAGACCGGCTTCGAGGAGACCAATGCGATCTCGGTTTCGGGTGGTACGCGCGTGAACCAGTCCTATTTCTCGGCCGCTTCGCTCAATTCGCGCGGCATCATCCCCAACAACGTCTACAACCGGTACAACTTTACCTTCCGCAATACCACGCAGCTCATCAAGGACAAGCTGACGCTCGACCTGGGCGCTTCCTACATGCGCCAGTACAAGCGTAACCCGCTCGTGCAGGGCCTCTACCACAACCCGCTGATTCCCATTTACCTTTTCCCGCGCGGCGACGACATCTCCAAGTACGAGGTTTACGAGCGTTACGACGCCACGGCGGGCTATATGAAGCAGTTCTGGCCCCTGGAGTTCATCACCGGCGTCGAGAACCCCTGGTGGATTACCAACCGCGAGCTGTTCGAGAATACGGCGCACCGCTATACGTTCAACGCCACGCTCAAGTGGGACATTGCCGACTGGATCACCCTCACGGGGCGCGTGCGCACCGATAACATGGTGATGAACTATACGCGCAAGATCTATGCCTCGTCCGACAAGCTGTTCGCTTCCGAATACGGCAACTACCAGAACAACAAGATCCACCACAACAACCTCTACGCCGACGCCCTGCTGTCGATCAACAAGAGTTTCTTCGACGACAAGTTCTCCCTGTCGTTCAACCTGGGTGCGAGCATCCTCGATGACAAGAACGACGGCGAAGGCTTCGAGGGCCACCTGGCCACCCTCGCCAACAAGTTCTCGGTCTACAACGTGGATATGAGCCATTCGCAGACCAAACCCTACGCCGACCGCTACCACGACCAGACGCAGGCCGTCTACGCCACCGCCCAGCTGGGATATAACGGCATGGTCTACCTCGACGTGACGGCGCGCAACGAGTGGGCGTCGCAGCTGGCCTTCACGCCCCATATGAACATATTCTACCCGTCGGTGGGCCTTTCGGCCGTCATCTCGTCGATGGCCGACCTTTCCAAAGCCGGCATTTCGTTCCTCAAGGTGCGTGCCTCCTATGCCGAGGTGGGTAACGCCCCGCAGCGGTTTATTACCGGTGTCAATACGCCCTTGCAGACGGGCGGTATCGTTTCGTCGGACTCCTATGCCCCGGCTGTCAACCTTACGCCCGAGCGCACCAAGTCGTTCGAAGTGGGCCTGAACGCCAAGTTCCTCGGCAACAAGATCTGGACGGACGTGACCTATTACAATACCAACACCTACAACCAGCTTTTTAGCTACGATGCACCGCCCAGCACCGGCTACAAACGGGCATATATCAATGCCGGCAAGGTCAACAACTGGGGTATCGAAGCGGTCGTGGGTTACAAGAACAAGTGGCGCGACTTCTCGTGGTCGACCAATGTCAACTTCTCGATGAACCGCAACGAGGTGAAGGAGCTGGTTCCCGAAGGCACGCGCGACGTGGCCGGTAACCTGGTGACTGTCGACGAGGTGAACATGGACTACGGCGGCTACCGCATGAAGGTCAAAAAAGGCGGTTCGATCGGCGACTTCTACGTGACGGGGCTCAAGACCGACGACCAGGGACGCATCTATGTCGACCCCAATACCAATACCGTCACCACCGATCCCAATACGTGGCTTTACGGCGGCAATACCGAAGCCCGCTTCCGCCTGGGGTGGAACAACCGGTTCTCCTACAAGGGCGTGAACCTCGGCGTGCTGTTCGATGCCCGCATCGGCGGCCAGGGCGTTTCGGCGACGCAGGCCCTGATGGATCGCTGGGGTGCCTCGCAGGATTCGGCCGATGCCCGGGAAAACGGCGGTGTCTGGATCTCCGAGGATCAGAAAGTCCCCGATGCCAGGGTCTTCTACGCCAACAACGGCAACGGGCTTTCGATGCTTTCACACTACGTTTACAGCATGACCAACGTCCGCCTGCGTGAACTTACTCTGGGCTACGACCTTCCTTCCAGGTGGTTCAACGACAAGATCGGCATGACCGTGTCGCTCGTCGGCCGCAACCTGTGGATGCTCTACAACAAGGCGCCGTTCGATCCCGAGATCACCGCGTCCACGGGTACCTATTACCAGGGGCTCGACTATTTCATGCAGCCCAGCGCCCGTACCATCGGTTTCAGCGTAAGACTCCAATTCTAAAATTTCAGACCAATGAAACGATTCAATCATACAATAGGATTTTTCGCCGCTGCGGCGCTTGCCGCCTGTACCGGGGACTTCGAATCCTTCAACACCAATCCCGATGCGGTGCAGTCGGTCGACAAGAAGACCTACATCACCACCATGCAAATGGATGCCGTGATCCCGTGCAGCGACGTGGGGGCCAACGAGTTCCAGCGCGCTTGCAACCTGATGGGCGACGCCTTCGGCGGCTATCTCTCCCCGATCCAGGCCTTCAACGGCGGCAGCTATACCTGTACCTACGACCTCGACGGTACGGACTATAACAACGTGCCCTTCTCGGTGGCTTTCACCAATGTGATGCCTGCATGGCTCAACCTCAAGTACGCCTACCAGAACGGGCAGGTTACCGACGACGTCTTTGCCGTTGCCGAGGTCATCAAGGTGATGGCCCTCCAGCGTACCACCGACATCTACGGCCCGATCCCCGTTTCGAATTTCGGCCAGACCGAAAACCCCTACGAATCGCAGGAGACCGTCTACAAAAACCTTCTCACGGATCTGAATGCCGCCATCGTGGTGCTCAAGGAGTATGCGGCCAATGCCGCCGACGCCAGGCCGTTGCAGAAGGTCGACGCCGTTTACCAGGGCGACTATACGAAATGGCTCAAGCTGGCCAACTCGGTCAAGCTCCGCATGGCCATGCGCATCCGTTTCGTCGAACCTGCTCTTGCCCGAACCTATGCTGAGGAAGCCGTCAGGGACGGGGTGATGACCGCTTCGGACGACGGTGCGTGGCTCAAGAGTTCCGGTTCGGTACAGGTATACAATCCGCTCGAAGAGGTGTGGAACGCCTATAACGATACTCGTATGGGTGCGACCATCGACGCTTATATGAACGGTTACGCCGATCCGCGCCTGCCGGCCTATTTCAAAACCTGCGAGGATGGCAAGTACCACGGTGTCCGCAGCGGTCTCAGCTCGATGCTGAAGGCGGACTATACCGGACTTTCGGTGCCCAACGTCGCCAAGGATACGCCCGTCGTGTGGTTCCTCGCTTCCGAGGCCGCTTTCCTGCGGGCCGAAGGCGCCATGCTTGGCTGGGACATGGGTGGTGACGACGAATCGTTCTACAAGACGGGTATCGAACTGTCGTTCCTCGAACGCGGTCTTACCGCGGCCGCTGCGGCCACCTATGCCGAGAGTGCGAGCGAACCCCAGGCATTCGAGGACGCTTCGGCCGCCTCGACGAAATACAACGCTTCGAAACCTTCGTCCGTCTCCCCGAAATGGAATGCCGGCGCCGGGGACGAGGAGAAACTCGAACGGATCATCACGCAGAAGTGGATCGCCATGTTCCCCAACGGGCAGGAAGCCTGGTCGGAATTCCGCCGCACGGGCTACCCCAAGGTGATCCCGATCGTCAACAACCTCAGCGGCGGCAAGGTCGATACCAACGTCCAGGTGCGCCGTATGACCTTCCCGCGTTCGGAGTACTCGAACAATGCCGCCGGCGTGGCGGCTGCCACCGCACTGCTCGGCGGAGCCGATACCGGCGGTACGAAACTCTGGTGGGATAAGAAATAATGAACCTAAAAACAACACGAAAGATGAAAAATTTCTTGAAATACGTCGCGGCCCTTGCGATCGTGGGTGCCTTTTTCGTCGCTTGTTCGGATTGGACGGATCCCGAGCGTGAAATTACGCAGCATCCCGACCAGCAGTCGCCCATCCTGCGCGATAATGCCTACTACCAGGCCCTGCGCGAATACAAAAAGACCAAGCACAAGATCGCTTTCGGCTGGTACGGTTCGTGGACGGCCGTCGGCGCATCCTACCAGACCCGCCTGCAGAGTGCTCCCGACTCGATGGATATCATCTCCATCTGGAGCCAGTGGCATTCGCTGACCCCCGAGCAGATCGCCGACAAGGAGTTCGTGCAGAAGATCAAGGGCACGAAGGTGACCTTCACGATCTTCTCGGACAAGATGCCCGAGCCGTTCCTCACCGAGATCGGCGGCGGCGAATATACCGACGAGGCCATCGAGGCCTACGCCAAAGCCTACTGCAAGGACTCGATGGACAAGTACAGCTACGACGGCATCGACGTCGACTACGAACCCGGCTACGGCGCTTCGGGGCCGTTCGTGGGACATGACAACGAGCTGTTCAGGAAGCTGATCCTGGCCATGAGCAAATACGTCGGCCCCAAGTCGGGGACGGGACGCCTGCTTATGATCGACGGCGTGCCCTATGCCGTGCATGCCGATGTGGCCGACTGCTTCGACTACGGCATCGTGCAGGCTTATAATTCTTACGGCTATACCGATTTGCAGGATCGCTTCGACGATGCCTATAAGAAAGGCTGGAAGCCCGAGCAGTATATCTTCGCCGAGAACTTCGAGTCCCTCTGGAAAACCGGCGGCGTGTCGCATGAATGCCGCGACGGCCAGTGGGTCAACTCGCTGCTGGGCATGGCGCGCTTCAACCCCACGCAGGGTTTCGGCGCCGGTTTCGGTGCCTATCACATGGAGTATGAGTACGCCAATTCGTCGATGCCTTACAAGTATATGCGCGAGGCGATCCAGGATGTGAACCCCGCCGGCGGCGACCTGATCGTCGGTCTGACCTCGACCGGCTTGTCCAAATACCTGTTCCTGGTCGGGGACGACGGTACCATCACGGGCGAGGTGGACGAAAAAATCCGGGTCGAGCTGGCTCGTCCTGCCCCGGCCGACGTTTCGTTCCCGCTGGCTATCGACAATTCGCTGGTCGATGCCTACAACGAAAAGCACGGCACCTCCTACGAGCCGATCGACCCCGCGCGTGTTTCACTCGGCACGCTCGGCGTGGCAGCCGGTGCGTTCTTGTCCGACGAGGTGTCCGTTACCGTAAGTTCTGCCGGGATCGAGAAGGGTTACTACCTGATCCCCATCGTCGTGGAACTTCCCGCGGAAGATATTTATACCTCGAAGGAGCCATTGGTACGCTACCTGCTGTTGACGGTGTCGGCGATGGAGATCGACGTCGATGCGACGGCGCTTACGGGCGTGAAGATCGAACCTGCCTCCGGGTGGACGATCGTCTGCTACCAGGGCACCGCTTCGAGCGGCGCCAACGGCGTCTGGAACCTCGATTCCGATGCGCAGAAGGCCTGCATGTTCGACGGCAAGCTCGACTCCAACTGCTGGTATGCCGCGAATGCGTCCTATTCGTGGGGGAACGGCGGCAACTTCATCATCACGCTGGACAAGGCCTACGACATCAACGGCTTCCGCTGGCATATCTACTACGAGGACTCCAACCCCGAATGTACCGATTTCCAGTACAGCGAGGACGGCACCAACTGGTATAGCCTCACCAATGAAATTTCGTTCGTGCCCAAACTCTCGGCCGACAACTGGAAGATATTCCAGTTCAAGAAGACCGTCAAAGCCCGCTATCTCCGGGTATACGTCGGCCGGGTAACCGATTTCACCAGTATGAACGAGGCCGAGATTTTCGCCCCTGCAAACTAAACCTAAAACAAGAGAACTATGAAACTGAAATATTTGGTCGCTCCGCTGTTGTTCGCCGCCGCTGCGGCGACGGGCTGTCAGGAGTCCGCGGAGACCTATCCTGCGATCTACATGACCGATGCGCAGAACAATCCCGACAAATCAATGACCATCGACGAACCCCCTGCCGAGACCTCGATCACCGTATCCTCCTCGGTGGTTATGGAGCACGACGTGCGGATCCAGTTGGAAGTGCGGCCCGAACTGCTGGCTGCCTATAACGACAAGTACGGCAAAAACTACCAGATTCCGCCCGAGGAAAGCTACGCCCTGAGTTCGACCGAAACGACCATCCTGGCCGGCTACAACACCTCTTCGGCGATCGACTTCACGGTGTCGTCCGTCTCGGAGTTCGCCGAGGGCGTGACCTATTGCGTCCCCGTGGGCATCAAGACCGTATCCGGCGGAATAAGCGTGCTCGAACCGAGCCGCACGCTCTTCATCGTGCTGAAGACCCCGGTGATCAGCAAGGCGATCTACCTGGGATCGAGCAACATCTACAAGGTGACTTCGTTCCAGGAGAATTCCGACCTGGCAGCCCTTCCGCAGCTCACGCTCGAAGCCCGCGTATACATGCTCGGCTTCCAGACCCGCGATCCTTATATCAGTTCCATCATGGGTATCGAGGGCATCTGCGGCGTACGTTTCGGCGACGTGAAGGTCGATCCCGACTGCATCCAGATCTGTCACGACTCCTACCAGCCCGCAGCTACCGACAAGCCGTTCGACAAGGAGAAGTGGTACCACGTCGCCGCAGTCTGGACGGGCTCTTCGTGGGACATCTATATCAACGGGCAGTATGCCACGGGCGTGGAAACGCAGGGCGAGACCATCGACCTGACGAGCGACAATTCGGGCGGTTTCTACCTGGGAGCCTCCTATGGCGGCGGCCGTACGCTGAACGGCTATGTCGCCGAGTGCCGCGTATGGACACGCGCCCTCTCGCAATCCGAGATCGCCAACAACATGAACTATGTCGACCCCACGTCCGACGGGCTGCTCGCTTACTGGCGCATGAACGCCTGGGAGCCCAACGACAGCGGTTCCGGCAATATCGTGCGCGACCTCACGGGCCATGGTTACGATGCCGTCGGCGGCAGCTCCAACCCGACGATGATGGACACCAAGTGGAATTAGTCCGCTTATAGACCGACAGGGGCCGTGCGACCCCGGCATAAGCCGGGTTGCACGGCCTTTTTTCATACTCCTGCTTCGGGCTGTCCCTGCTTCGGGCTGCAAACCCGCCCCGGATGGCGGCCTGTCGTGGCCTGTCGGCAGTCTGTCGGCGGTTTCGGTTTCCGGCTGTCCCCGTTCCCCGACGGTTTTCGGCTGCGGTTTGCCTTTGGCTGGCTGTTCTCCGGCGGCGCCCTTCCGGCTGCGGCCACGGCTCGCTCCGCCCTCCTCCGGCTTTGCCGGTTCATCCCGATTTGTTGTTGTACCCGACCTAAAGACCTTATGAAAAAAATCACGCTTATCTCTTTTTGCCTTGCCGCTTTCGCCTTTGCTTCGTGCGCCGGCGGCGGGTGCCCGGCCACGGGCATCATCCCGGCCCCGCAGCAGGTGACGTGGGGCGAAGGTGCCTTCCGTATGCCTGCCAAGCTGCTCTACACGACCGACCTCGACGGGCAGGACAAGGCCGACCTCGCGGCGTGGATGCAGCGTGCCGCGGACGGATTCTTCCCCGCCTCCTTTGCCGAGGCCTCCGACGGCGACATGCCCGCACTCGAACTGCTTCGTACGGGCGACGGCGCCCCCGAAAGCTACCGTCTCGACGTCTCCCGCACAAAGATCACGCTCACGGCCCCCGATGCCGCAGGGTTGTTCTACGGACTCCAGTCGCTCGCACAACTGGCCGGGCACCACGGCCGCCGCATTCCGGCCGTCACGATCGTGGACGCCCCGCGCTTCGGTTACCGGGGCTTCATGCTCGACGTCTCGCGCCATTTCCGCGACAAGGAGTTCGTCGAACGTCAGCTCGACCTCATGGCGCGCTACAAGCTCAACCGCTTCCACTGGCACCTGACCGACGGAGCCGGATGGCGCATCGAAATCAAAAAATACCCCGCCCTGACCGACATCGCCGCCTGGCGTCCCTATCCCGACTGGGAGGGATGGAACTTCGGCGGCAAACGCTACTGCCACCGCGACGACCCGGCGGCCGCCGGGGGCTATTACACGCAGGACGACATCCGCGAAGTGGTCGAATACGCCCGTGCCCTGCATATCGAGGTGATTCCCGAGATCGAGATGCCGGGGCACAGCGAGGAGGTGCTGGCCGTTTACCCCGAACTCTCGTGCAGCGGCAAACCCTACACGGACTCCGATTTCTGCATCGGCAACGAGCAGACGTTCGAATTCCTTGAGAGCGTGCTCTCCGAAGTGATCGGGCTCTTCCCTTCGGAATATATCCATATCGGCGGCGACGAGGCTTCGAAACAGGGGTGGCGCACCTGCCCCGAATGTGCCGCCCGGATGCGTCGGGAGGGACTGCAGGACGTCGATGAACTGCAAAGCTACCTGGTGCACCGCATCGGGACGTTCCTCGCCGCCAAGGGCCGCCGCCTGCTGGGCTGGGACGAGATTCTCCAGGGCGGGCTCGCGCCCGGCGCCACGGTCATGTCGTGGCGCGGCACCGAGGGCGGGATCGCCGCGGCCAGGGCCGGACACCGCGCCGTGATGGCTCCCTCGAACTACTGCTACCTCGATTTCTGCCAGGACGACCCCACCCGCGAGCCGGTCGCCGCCGCGGCGTTCCTCACCCTCGCGCAAGCCTACTCCTACGACCCTGCGCCCGATTCGCTGGGTGCGGATGTCGTGCCGATGATCCTCGGCGTGCAGGGCAACCTGTGGTGCGAGCACGTGCCCACAGCCGAACATGCCGAACACATGATCTGGCCGCGCCTGCTGGCGATTGCCGAAGTGGGGTGGAGCGCCCCCGAACGGAAGGACTACGACGACTTCCACGCCCGCGTGCTCGACGCCGTGGCGTGGATGCAGCAGCGCGGATACCACCCCTTCGACCAGAAAAATGCCGTCGGCCCCCGCCCCGAATCGCTCGATACCCTGCATTGCCTTTCGACCGGCAGGCAGGTGGTTTACCGTACGCCTTACAGCCCGAAATACCCGGCTGCGGGCGACGCTTCGCTGACCGACGGGCTGTGCGGCGGGTGGAACTACGGCGACCGCCGCTGGCAGGGGTGGCTCGATACGGATGTCGAACTGGTCGTCGACCTCGGGGAACGCCAGCCTGTGAAACGTATCGCGGCCTGTTTCATGCAGGGTTTCTATGCCGACATCTGGATGCCCCGTGCGGTCGAAATCTCGGTTTCGGATGATGACAGGCACTATACGCCCCTTGCGGTGGTCGAAAACGACATCCCGTTCGAATACAAGCAGGATTGCTACCGCGAGTTCGGCTGGTCGGGTCAAACCGCGGCGCGTTACGTGCGGCTGAAAGCCCTGCACAACGGCCATCCCGGCGGCTGGATTTTCACCGACGAGATTATCGTGGAGTAACCCCGCCGGGGCGGATTCCCGGGATGCTTTCTCGCGATGTGCCTGCCGCTACAATGGGAAAGGGGGGGCGCCAAGTCTTTCCGGCCTCCCGGGAACCGCGTGTCCTGAAATGCCCCGGATGGCAGCAGTGCAAATAAAAAAGGGCTGTCAACGATATGCCTGACAGCCCTTTTCCATGCCGGGTCGGTTCTTTGCTATTGATCCCGCCGTCCGTTTCCCGGTTATGTTTCCCGATTGTGTTTTCCTTGTTCGTTTATCCTTGCGCCCGTCCGTGTACCCTTGCGTTCTTGTCCCGGTTTATCTTTGCGCTCGTCCGCGTATCCTTCCGTCTTTGTTCCGGCTTATTCTTGCGCTCATCCTTGTTCCTTTGCGTCCTTGTCCTCCTTTTATCTCTGCAATCCGGCCGTCGCTGCGCGCACGCAACCCCTCCGGTTACTTCTCGCGGAAAATGTTGAGGTGCGCCAGCAGCGGGTTGCGGCGGTCGAGCAGCAGGAACTCCGCCAGCAGCAGCACGAGCGCTGCGATGAGCAGGTATTGGTACTGCTCGTTGAACTCTTCGAAACGCATCATCGACAACTCGGTCTGTTCCATTTCGTTGATGCTCTTTACGATCTCGTCGAGGCCGATCGACTGCTTGGTCGAACGCACGTAGGCGCCGCCCGTGATCCCGGCCACCTCGGAGAGCATCTTCTCGTCGAGCTTCGAGACGACCATGTCGCCCTTCTCGTCCTTGATGAACTCCCCGCCGATCTGGATCGGGGCGCCTTCGGGCGTGCCGATGCCGATGGTGTAGATGCGTATGCCCATCTCCGCGGCGCGTTTGGCCACCGCCAGGGCGTCGTCCTCGTGGTTCTCGCCGTCGGTCACCAGGATGATGACCCGGCTGTGTGTCTCTTCCGTTTCGCCCGAAAACGACAGCAGCGCCTGTGACAGCGCCTTGCCGATGGCCGTGCCCTGTACCGACACCAGCGACGGGTCGATGCGCTTGGCGAAGGCCTTCGCCATACGGTAGTCCGACGTGATGGGCAGCTGTACCTTCGGTTCTCCCGCGAAGACGATCAGCCCCACGCGGTCTTGCCTGAGCCCGTCGAAAAGTTTGTTGATGGCATATTTGGTGCGCTCGAGCCGGTTGGGTTCGAAATCCTCGGCCAGCATCGAGTTCGAGACGTCGACCACGAGCATCATCTCCACGCCCTGCGCCTTCTCCTCGCGGAGCTTCGACCCGAACTGCGGGCGTGCCACAGCCAGTATGAGCAGGACGGCGGCCGTGCAGAAAAGGATGAACTTGAGCGCGGTGCGCCCGGTCGAGACCTCGGGCATCAGCTCCTCCAGCACCCCGGGGTTCCCGAAGCGTGCGAGCCTTTTGCGGCGGCGTGCCGCCGCTGCCCAGAAGATCAGTACCAGTGCCGGTATTGCCAGCAGCAGCCAGAGATATTGCGGATTTGCGAATCTGAACATAACGAATGCCTGCCCGGCGTATTGTTTCCCGTTTGCTGTCCCTGTCCGACCCGCCGGGTTTGCATTAGGGCACCTGGGGTGCCTGTCGGACAGCGACATTCCCTCCGCAATTTTCCTTCCGGCAAAGGGAGGGCTTTGCCGGCGTCCGGGGCGTGGTGCCCGTCAGGGTATCCGTTTGAGCACCAGGTTTGCGAACAGGAACTCCGCGAACAGCAGCAGCAGCCCCGCCAGCGCCCACAGGAGGTATTGTTCGTGGTAGGTGACGTGTTCCGTAACCTCCACCTTGCTCTTTTCCAGTTGGTTGATCTGGTCGTAAATGGCTTTCAGCTTGGCTTTGTCCGTGGCGCGGAAATACTCCCCGCCCGTCATCTCGGCGATCGACCGCAGGGTCTTTTCGTCGATCTCGACCTTGGCCATCACCGTGCCGCCCGTGGGCGTGCCGTAGATGTCCACGGCGGGGTAGGGCGCCATGCCCTCGGTGCCGACGCCGATCGTGTAGACGCGGATGCCCTGCGCCTTGGCGATCTCGGCCGCCGTCAGCGGGGCGATCTCGCCGTGGTTGTTCACGCCGTCGGTCAGCAGGATGATTACCTTCGACTTGGCCTCGCTCTCGCGCAGGCGGTTGATCGCCGTCGCCAGGCCGTTGCCGATCGCCGTGCCGTCCTCGATCAGGCCGCTGCGGATGCGCGACAGCAGGGTCTGCAACGTCCCCTGGTCGGTGGTCAGGGGGCTCTGCGTGAAGGCCTCGCCTGCGAATGCCACCAGTCCGATCCGGTCGCCGTAGCGGTCGGCGATGAACGATCCGGCCACCTCCTTGGCCGCCGTGATGCGGTCGGGCCGGAAGTCGCGTGCCAGCATCGAGCCCGAGACGTCGATCGCCAGCATGATGTCGATGCCCTCGGTGTTCGTGTGCGAAAGCCGCTCCACGTCCTGCGGGCGCGCCAGTGCCACGACCAGCAGCGCGAATGCCGCCGCACGCAGCACGAACGGCAGGTGCCGCAGGTAATAACGTATGGTCTTCGGGGCGCGCACGACACCGTCGACCGACGAGATCTGTATCGCCGCCCCGCCCTGCAACGTCCGCCAGACGTAGTAGCCGGCCATCGGTACGAGTGCCGTCAGCAGCCACAGATAGTATGGTGATGCGAAATGCATAGTCCTTGTGTTTTACCAGTTTTTCGTTCCCCGGACGACGACGCCCTGTTTCTCCTTCAGCTTGTCCTGCGTGCGGTCTTCCTGGGCCTGGATGGCATCGAGCATCTGTTCCTGTTCCTGCGGGGAGATACCCGCCGGAACGGGCTGCTGCTGCCCCTCCTGGTCGCCTTCGCCCTCCTTGTCCGGCTGCGAAGGATCCTGCTGCCGGTCGCCCTGCTGCTCCTGGTCATCGCCCTTTTGGCCCTTGTCGTCCTGCTGCTGGTCGCCGTCCTGTTTGTCCTGTCCGTTGCCCTGTTGCTGCTGATCCTGGTTCTGGTCTTTGTCCTGGTTCTTGTCGTCGTCGCCGCCACCGCCGCCGTCCTCGTTGTCGTCTATCAGGCGCTTGGTGTAGGCGTAGTTGTACTTGGCCTGCTGGTCGGCAGGGTTCAGCCGCAGCGACTGTTTGTAGCTTTCGAGCGCCTCCTTGTATTTCTGCTGCTTGAACTGGGCGTTGCCCAGGTTGTAGAACGCTTCGGCGCGCTCCTCGTCCGTACGCAGCGAGTCGGCCGCGGCCCTGCGCATCGTCTGCTCGGCCTTGTCGAACCGCTCGGCCTTGTAGAGGGCGTTGCCGAGGTTGTAAGTCGCCTCGAACGACTCCGGTGCGGCCTCCAGCGCCCGCTCGTAACGTTCGATGCTCTTCTCGTAGTTGCCCTTGTTGTATTGCCGGTTGCCGCGCCGCACCTCGCTGCGTTCGGGCATGTTCTGCGCCGAAGCCCCGAGTGCGGCCAGGAGGAACACCGCTGTGTATATGAGTTTATACATCTGTCACGCATTTTAGTTTTTCACCGGCTCCTGCCCTTCGGTCTCCTCCTCCGTCTCGGCGACCTTGGTCTCCTCGACGAAATAGTAGGCTTTCAGGTAGTCGGCCTCGTTTTGCTCCGCTTCGGGCGTCGCCTTGGCGAACTTCACCAGGTCGGCGTCGCGCAGGATCGCCGTCAGATCCATCCGGGCCTTGTCGGGCAGTTCCTCCGCGCGCATCGTCTCGATGATCTCGTCCGAGGTCATCTCCATGGCGCCGAAGCCCCACCGTGCCGCGACGTAGGTGCGCAGGATGTCCGTCAGTGCCGAATAATATTGCTTGTGCTTGTTGTTCTGCCACAGCTTCTGGTGGTGCAGCGCCTCCAGCGCCTTGATCGCCACGACGTGCGGCGGCTGGGGCGGTGACGGCCTGAACAGGTCGCCGAGGCGTTTGCCGCGGCTCTCCAGGTAGCGCTTCAGCGCATAGGCCGCCGCCAGCAGCAATACGAGTGCGAGCGCGCCCCATTTGGCGTAGCCGCTGACCTCCCCGAACCGGAACGGCAGGTTCCACTGGGGTTTCACGTCGTAGATCGACTGCGATGTCGAGTCGATCTGGAAGGTCGCCACCTGCAGGTAGAGCGAGTCGCGTGCCCAGAGCGTGTCGACGATGTTCTTGTCGGCATAGAGCACCGCCGGGTGGCCGAGATTCCACTTGCCCTCCTCGAACGCCGCCAGCGTGTAGCGCTTGCGGAGTTTGAGGTGGCGGCCGTCGCGTTCGAGCGTGTCGATCGGATACTCCTTGTGGAGTTCGATGGGGCTCCCCGGCTTGTCCTCGAATTCGGGGAACTGCACCACCTGCACCAGGTCTTTCTCGACGTCGACCACCAGGTCGAAACGGTCGCCGATCATGACGCTGTCGGGCTGGATGTGCGCCGTGACCTGCGGCACGTCGGACTGGGCCCGCGCCGCTGCGCCCGCGAGGAGCAGCGCTATTGCAAAAAGTCGTTTCATCGCTGTTTGAACAGTTTTATCAGTTCCGACACATAGTCGCCCTCGGTCGAGACCATCGCCGTGTCGATGCGGTTGTGCTTGAGCGTCGATTCGATCTGTGCGCTGCGCTGCCGCCATTTTTCGGCGTAATGCTCCCTCACGGCGCGCGACGAGGTGTCGACCCAGACCTTACGTCCGCTCTCGGCGTCTTTCATCTCGACGATTCCCACGTCCGGCAACTCCGTTTCGCGCGGGTCGTAGACGCGTATGCCCACCAGGTCGTGCTTGCCGCCGGCGATCTTCAGCGCGTCGTCCAGCGCCGCCCTGTCCTTCGAGGAGTCCATGAAATCCGAGAGGATGAAGGTCGTGCAGCGTTTCTTGTTGACGTTGGTCAGGAACCGCACCGGCTCCGAGAGCTTCGTCCCCGCCGATTCGGGCCGGAATCCCACCAGCTCGCGGATGATCATCAGGATGTGGCTGCGCCCCTTCTTCGGGGGGATGAACTTCTCTACCTTGTCCGAGAAGAAGATGCAGCCCACTTTGTCGTTGTTCTGTGCGGCGGAAAAAGCCAGCACGGCGGCGATCTCGGTGATGATGTTCTTCTTCAGGCGTTCGGTCGTGCCGAACATGCGTGATGCCGAGACGTCGACCAGGAGCATCATCGTCAGCTCGCGTTCCTCCTCGTAGATCTTGATGTGGGGTTTGCGCGAGCGCGCCGTCACGTTCCAGTCTATATCGCTCACGTCGTCGCCCGCACGGTACTCCCTGACTTCGGAAAACGACATGCCCCGTCCGCGGAAAGCCGTATGGTACTTTCCGGCGAAGATCTCGTTCGAAAGACCCCGGGTCTTGATCTCGATCTTCCGGACGCGTTTCAGAATATCGTTCTCGGTCTGCTGCATCGTTAGGGTACGATTACGTTGTTGAGGATGTCGGTGATGATCTCTTCCGAGGTGATGTTTTCGGCCTCGGCCTCGTACGTCAGGCCTATGCGGTGGCGCAGCACGTCGTGGCAGACGGCGCGTACGTCCTCGGGGATGACATAGCCGCGGCGGCGGATGAAGGCGTAGGCGCGTGCGGCCTTCGCCAGCGAGATCGACGCACGGGGCGAACCTCCGTATGCGATCAGATTCTGCAGTTTCTGCAGGTTGTATTCCGCCGGCTCGCGCGTGGCGAAGATGATGTCGATGATGTATTTCTCGATCTTCTCGTCCATGTAGACGTCCTCCACGACCTTGCGGGCCTTGATGATGTCCTCGGGCGAGATAACCTTGTTGACCTGAGGCATGCCAGCGCCCGAGAGGTTCATGCGCACGATGTCGCGCTCCTCCTGCTTCTTGGGGTAGGAGATCTTGGCCTTGAGCATGAATCGGTCGACCTGCGCCTCGGGCAGCGGGTAGGTACCCTCCTGCTCCAGGGGGTTCTGCGTGGCCAGCACCAGGAACGGCTGCGGCAGCGGGTAGGTCTGGTCGCCGATGGTCACCTGCCGCTCCTGCATGGCTTCGAGCAGTGCCGACTGCACCTTGGCCGGGGAGCGGTTGATCTCGTCCGCCAGCACGAAGTTGGCGAACACGGGGCCTTTCTTGACCACGAACTCCTCGTTCTTCTGCGAGTAGATCAGCGTACCGATCAGGTCGGCCGGCAGCAGGTCGGGGGTGAACTGTATACGCGAGAATCCGGCATCCACGGCTTTTGCCAGCGTGGTGATGGCCAGGGTCTTGGCCAGTCCGGGCACGCCTTCCAGCAGGATGTGTCCGTTCGACAGCAGCCCGATCAGCAGCGTGTCGACCAGATGGCTCTGCCCCACGATGACCTTGCCCATTTCCGTGCGGAGCGTATCGACGAATACCGATTCGCGTTCGATCCGCTCGTTGAGTTCTTTGATGTTGATGACTTCGCTCATTGTTTTATTATATGTTGAATTTCATGCTTCATACCCTGCGCCCGGCATCTTTTGCCCGCAGCCTCCGCATCCGCCCGGCGCAAACGTTGCCGTATTGTCGTCGGATTTAACCTCTTAACGAAAGTAATGCAAAGATATTATTTTTTCCGGGATTTTTTTCATTTCCGCCCGGATTGCCCATAATCCCGTCCCCCGAAACGACCGGGGCGGGGCTCTGACGTGGTTTCGGCACCTTTCCCTCCTCTCCCGGTTTTACCGTGCGGCTTCTGTCCTTCCGCCCGGCCTGCCCCTCCGTTTTTCGTGTGCCTCCCTGCAGGCATTCCGTCCGCTCCCGTCCGCTTTGCACGTGCCTCTTGCCCCGCCTTCATCTGCGCCATCCTTCGGTTTGCCCCGTGCGCCATCCTTGGGCGCCGTCCCTGCGGCCTTTTCGGAGAAAGGCGCGCCTTTTCGGAGAGGGCTTGCGAAAAAGTATTAACTTTGCAGCCATGGAACACAAAGAATCTCCGATACTGCAAGGCCTGAACCCCGCACAGCTCGCTGCCGTGGTCAACTACGACAGCCCGTCGCTCATTATCGCCGGCGCCGGTTCGGGCAAGACGCGCGTGCTGACCGCGCGCATCGCCTATATGATCGAGCAGGGCGTGGCGCCCTTCAACATCCTGGCGCTCACCTTCACCAACAAGGCCGCCCAGCAGATGCGCGAGCGCATCGCGCAGATGATCCCCGATAACCGCAGCCGCTATATCCGCATGGGTACGTTCCACTCGGTCTTTTCGCGCATCCTGCGCGAGAACGCCGAAAAGATCGGTTTCCCCGAGTCGTTTACGATCTACGAGCCCTCGGACTGCAAGAACCTCATCAAGACCATTGTCCGCGAACTGAACCTCGCGGACGAGAAATATAAGCCCAACCTCATCGCGTCGCGTATCTCCTACGCCAAGAACTGCCTGGTGACGCCCGGCGCCTACCTAGCCAACTCGGTCTATGCCGCCGAAGACCGGCAAGCGCAGATCCCCGAGTTCGGCAATGTCTACAATATCTACTGCCAGCGCTGCAAGCGCAACGGCGCGATGGACTTCGACGACCTGCTCTTGCAGACCAACATCCTGCTGCGCGACGCCCCGGACGTGCTGGCGCGCTACCAGGAGCTGTTCAAATACATCCTGGTGGACGAGTACCAGGACACCAACTACGCCCAGTACGTCATCATCCGCCGCCTGTCGCAGCTCCACTCCCGGGTCTGCGTCGTGGGCGACGACGCACAGTCGATCTACTCGTTCCGCGGTGCCAAGATCGAGAACATTCTCTCCTTCCAGAAGGATTTTCCCGCGGCCAGGGTCTTCAAGCTCGAGCAGAACTACCGCTCGACCCGCACGATCGTCGATGCGGCCAATTCGGTCATCGTCCGCAACTCCAAGCGCATGGAGAAGCACTGTTTCTCGGCCGGCGACGTGGGTGAGCCGATCCGCATCCTCAAGGCCTATACCGACCGCGAGGAGGCCGAAATGGTGGTCTCCGACCTGCGCGACAAAGTCCGCTCGGCGGGCGACGACTGGTCGGAAGCGGTGATCCTCTACCGCACCAACAACCAGTCGGCCGTGCTGGAGGACAACCTTCGCCGCCGCGGCATTCCCTACCGCATCTACAAGGGCAGTTCGTTCTACGACCACAAGGAGGTCAAGGACATGCTGGCCTATATCCGGCTGGTGATCAACCCGCGCGACGACGAGGCGTTCAAACGCATCGTCAACTATCCGACGCGCGGCATCGGCGACACGACCGTGCAGCGCATCGCGCAGCTGGCCGCTGAGCGGGGCGTCTCGATGTGGGAGGCGGTCGACGCGCTGGTCGCCGAACCGGCCGCCGACCCCGTGCAGAAGACCATCGCCCGCAAGGTGGCGGACTTCGTGGCGATGATCCGCTCGCTGTCGCTCGCCCGCAACGAGAAGGGGCTTTACGACTTCGGGCTCGAGATCGCCACCCGCTCGGGTATCCTCGCGGCCTACCGTGCCGAGAATACCCCCGAGGCGACCTCGGCATTGGACAATATCGAGGAGTTGCTGAACTCGATGCAGGAGTTCAAGGAGCGGTGCGACGCCGAAATCCGCAACGGGGAGCGTCCGCAGGACGAAGAGGCGACCATCGAGGAGTGGCTGCAGAACGTCATGCTGGTGACCGACATGGACAAGGACGACCCCGAAGACCGCAACAAGGTGACACTGATGACCGTCCACTCGGCCAAGGGGCTGGAATACAAATACGTGTATATCGTCGGGCTGGAGGAAAACCTCTTCCCCTCGCAGCGGGCCGCCGAGTCGCCCGACGGCATGGAGGAGGAGCGGCGCCTGTTCTACGTGGCGCTTACCCGTGCCAAGGTCGAGGCGACGATCTCCTACGCCGAGATGCGTTTCAAGTGGGGCAACATGGAGTTCTCGCGCCCGAGTTGCTTCCTGCGCGAGATCGACCCGAAATATGTCAGGGCCGACTTCGGTACCGGCACCGACGACGACCGCCCGCACCGCTCGCCCGACGGATCCGCACCTTCGGCCATCGACGAACTGCGCCGCCGCTTCGACTACCGTTTCCAGCAGAAACAGCAGGCTGCGGGCGGGAACAATGGCGGCGGCCGGCCGGGCAGCAACCCCGGCCGCGGCAATTTCGGCGGCCGCCCCTCCGACGGCGAATCCGGCCCCGCAAGGCGTTTCGCCCGGGCTGCGGCACCCCGCGACGCCCGCCCGCAGGGGCGTCCCGACCCGGCGCTCGTCCAGGCCCCGCGCCCCTCGACCGACGGCATGCGCCGCATCGGTGTGCGGCAGGCGGCCGACGGCGGCGTACCCCTCGGCGATACGATGCCCGTCAGCGGCGATTATACCGTGGGACAGCGCGTCGAGCACCCCAAATTCGGCGTGGGTATCGTGCAGCGCATCGAGACCCTCGCCACCGACCACAAGCTGGTCGTGGCCTTCGACGGCGCGGGCGAAAAGACCCTGCTGGCCAAATTCGCCAAACTGACCAAACTATAACAGCGATGGCGACCCCCCCCCTTGTGTCGGTCTGCATGACCACCTACAACCACGAAGCTTACCTTGCCCAGGCCATCGAGAGCGTGCTGGCGCAGCAGACCTCGTTCGGGGTCGAGCTGGTGCTGGGCGACGATTGCAGTACGGACTCCACGGCCGCTATTTGCCGCGAATACGCGGCGAAATACCCCGGCCGCGTGCGTTTCGTCACGGGCCAGCGCAACGTGGGCTGGCGTGCCAACTACCGCCGCACGTTCGAGGCCTGCCGCGGGAAATACGTGGCCTACTGCGACGGCGACGACTGGTGGAGCGACCCCCGCAAGTTGCAGATGCAGGCCGACCTGCTGGAGTCCGACCCCTCGTGCGGGATGTGCTATACGCGCGCCAGCAACTATTACCAGAACACCGGCCTCACCGAACCCGATCACGAGGAGCACTTTACCGACTTCGACCACCTGCTTTGCCGGCTCACCATCGCCAACTGCGCCACGCTGGCGCGCCGCGACCTCATCGCCCGCTACTATGCCGAGGTGCGCCCCGACGAGCACCCCGAATGGCTTACCGACGACGCCCCGATGTGGCTCTGGTTCGCGGCCTGCAGCCGTGTGCGCTACCTCCCGGCCATCACGGCGGTGCACCGCCGCCTGCCGCAGAGCGTGAGCCATAGCACGGAATATCCCCGCCGGATCGCCTTCTGCGACTCCCTGATGGACATAAGCCTGTGGTTCGATGCCCGTTACGGTGCACGCCGCAACCGGTTCCGCATCCTGCGGCGGCGCAGTTCGGTCGCGTTGTGGGTACTCTCCTGGAACGGTTCCGTCGGCGAATACCTCGCCCGGTGGCGCCGCGACGTGGCTGCCTGTCCGCGCCTGCTGTTCTGCCCCGAAGGCTGCGGGCTCCTCGTGAAGAAGATTTTGTTCCGACGTAAAAAACAACGACTATGACTACCAAAGAGCGTTACGACGGCGTTATCGCCTGGTTCTCGGAGCACATGCCCGTGGCCGAGAGCGAATTGCACTATACGGATCCCTACCAGTTGCTCGTGGCCGTGATCCTTTCGGCGCAGTGTACCGACAAGCGGGTCAACATGACTACGCCCGCCCTGTTCGAGCGCTTCCCCACGCCGTTCGAAATGGCGAAGGCCACGGCCGAGGAGATTTACCCCTATATCCGGAGCATCTCCTACCCGAACAACAAGGCCCGCAACCTCGCGGGCATGGCGCGTATGCTGTGCGAAGAGTTCGGGGGCGAGGTGCCGAGCGACCTGCAGCAGATGCAGCGCCTGCCGGGCGTGGGGCGCAAGACGGCCAACGTGCTGGGTGCCGTGCTGTGGCAGAAGGAGGTGATGCCGGTGGACACGCATGTCTTCCGTGTCTCGAACCGTATCGGGCTGACGACCAATTCGAAAACTCCGTTGCAGACCGAGCTGACGCTCGAAAAGAACATCCCTTCGCACCTGTTGCCGGTGGCTCACCACTGGCTGATCCTCCACGGACGTTACGTCTGCATGGCGCGCAGCCCCAAGTGCGGCGAATGCGGGATCGCCGCCTGGTGCCGCAAATACGCCGCCGACCACCGGACGAAAGGGTAGGTGCCCCCCCCCGACGTTTTGGGGCGTTTGCCCGGGGAGGCTTTGCCGGGACGGTTCGTTCCCCGATCGACACCCCCGCCCGATCGACAGCCCCCTCCCGGTACGGCCCGCCTCCTGCGCGGGGCATGATCCGGCCGCCGGGGACACCCTGAACACAAAAAAAACAGATCAACCCAATCCAAACCTCAGACCTATGACCAAGATCGTCCTGAAATTCCTGTTGTTGCTGTTCGTGCCCTTTTTTTGCGCAGGCGCGTGACACCGATTCGCTGCGGGTGCTGTGGGTCGGCAACAGCTATACCTATTACAACGACATGCCGTCCACCGTCCGGCAGATCGCCGCGACGCAGAAGGTGAAACTCTCCTGTACGCGCTTCCTCAAGGGCGGCGAGCGCCTTTCCGGCCACCTGAAAAACCAGAAGCTGCTCGACGCCATCGCCGCGGGCGGCTGGGATTACGTCATCCTCCAGGAGCAGAGTTCCGCGCCGGCCATGCCGACCCGGCAGGTCGCGCGGGAAGTCTACCCTGCGGCGCGTACGCTCGACAGCCTGGTGCACGTCGCGTCGCCCGATGCCCGTGTGATCTTCTACATGACGTGGGGGCATAAGAACGGCAACCGCTTCCCGATTCCGGAGTACCCGCCCGCCAACAGCTACGGCACCATGCAGGAACGGCTGATTACCAGCTACCTCGAAATGGCCTACGACAACGACGCGTGGTGTGCCCCCGTGGGCATGGCATGGCGCCGGGTGCGTGCCGAAAGGCCCGATTACGTGCTCTATGCGCAGGATTGTTTCCACCCCGGGCCGCTGGGCAGCTACCTGGCCGCGAACGTGATTTTCACCACGATCTACGGCAAGCCCTACCAGACCGCCTGCACGCTGGACTTCCCGGCCGAACAGGCCGAATACATCCAGCGTGTGGCGCAGCAGACCGTGCTGGAAAACCTCACGCTGCTGAATATAAAAAGGTAATCGGATTTGTACGGATTCATGCCCGCGCTTCGACAAGCGCGGGTTTTTTCGGATCTTGGACGCCCGCCGGCCTTGCCGCAGGCCGTTCCGCCGGGCGGAATGCCTGCCCTCACCGCTCGCTCAGCTCCAGCCAGCGCATCGTCTTTTCGTCGATCGACGCGATCAGCTCCGCTATGCGCCGTGACTGCGCCGTGAGCTCCTCCACCGGGAGCGTCCCCGACGAGAGCGACGCCTCGAGTGCCGCTTTCTCGGCCTCGAGCGCCGGGATTTCCGTTTCGAGCGCTTCCAGCTCCCTCTTTTCGTTGAACGAGAGCTTGCGCGGCACAGCCTCCGCCGCCTGTGTTTTCGCCGCCTGCGGTTTGGGGCGGGCCTGTGCGGCTTCGGCGCGGCGTGCCGCTTCGTATTCGCGCTTCCAGGCCACGTATTCCGAGTAGGTTCCCGCAAAATCCCTGATCTCGCCCCCGCCGCAGAAAACCAGCAGGTGGTCGGCGACCTTGTCCACGAAATAACGGTCGTGCGACACCACGATCACGCAGCCTCTGAACGCTTGCAGGTACTCTTCCAGGATGCCCAGCGTTACGATGTCCAGGTCGTTCGTCGGCTCGTCCAGCACCAGGAAATTGGGGCTCTGCATCAGCACCGTGCAGAGGTATAACCTCCGCCGCTCGCCGCCGCTCAGGCGTGCCACGTAATTGTATTGCGTTTCCGGTGTGAAGAGGAAATGCTGCAGCAGCTGCGAGGCGCTCATCCGCCGCCCGTCGCCCAGTTCGACCTGTTCGGCGATCGCCGTCACCACGTCGATCACCCTCATCGAGTCGTCGAACTCTAGCCCCTGCTGGCTGTAATAGCCGAAGCGAACGGTTTCGCCTATGTCGATCACACCGCTGTCGGGTCGTTCGATGCCCGTCAGCAATTTGAGAAACGTCGACTTGCCGCAACCGTTGTCGCCCACGATCCCCAGCTTTTCGTAGCGGGTGAAGTTGTAGTTGAACTTGTCGAGGATCACCACGTCGCCGAAGCGCTTGCTCACGTCGCGGGCCTCGAATATCTTGGTGCCGATCCGCGACGCCCCGACGTCGAGCCGCACCTCGCCGCTGCGGCGCGTCGTTTTGAGCCGCGATTCGAGATCGCGGAACGCGTCGATGCGCGACCGCGCCTTGGTCGCCCGCGCCTGCGGCTGGCGGCGCATCCACTCCAGTTCGCGGCGGTAGAGGTTCATGTCGCTCGCCCGCTGTGCCGCGTCGGCCGTTTCGCGCTCCTGTTTCTTTTCCAGGTAATAGGAGTAGTTGCCCGCATAGTGGTAGATCCGGCGGTTTTCCATTTCGAGGATGTCGCTGCACACGCTGTCGAGGAAATACCGGTCGTGGGTCACCATCAGCAGTGCGGCGCTGCTCGCCGCGAGGTACTCTTCGAGCCACTCGGTCATGTCGGTGTCGAGGTGGTTGGTCGGCTCGTCGAGGATCAGCAGGTCGGATTCGCTGATCAGCACGTTGGCCAGCGCCACGCGCTTGAGCTGCCCGCCCGAGAGGGTTTCCACTTTTTGCCCGAAGTCGCGGATCTTGAGCCGCGAAAGGATCCGCTTGGCGCGCTGCTCGTAATCCCACGCTTCGAGGGCATCCATCCGCGCCATTGCCTCCTGCAACCCTTCGCCCGACGCATCGCCGATCGCCCGCTCATACTCCGCGATAGCCTTCAGGGCGGGGCTCTCCGAGTGGAAGCAGGCTTCCAGTACGGTCATGCCCGCCGGGTATGCGGGGCTTTGTTCCAGGTAGGCGATCCTCAGGCCGCGGCGCGGCACGACGCTGCCCGCGTCGTGGCTTTCCTTCCCCGCGATGATGTTCAGCAGCGTGGTTTTCCCCGTGCCGTTCTTCGCCACGAGGGCCACGCGCCGGCCCTCCTCGATCGTGAACGAGATATTTTCGAAGAGCACCTGCTCGCCGTACGATTTGGTGAGGTTTTCCACCTGGAGACAAGAAGCCATAACGTGTGATTTAGATTTGCAAAGCTACGCAAAATTCCCGAACCGTGCCAATCGCCGTCCCGGAAAGGGGCTCCGGCCCCCGGAAAACGGGCTGCCCCTCCCCGAAAAAAGGACGGCGCACGACGGTCATATCCCCTCGTGCGCCGTTTCTCGTTGCCGGACTTCCCCCGGAAACGTTGTGCCGTTCCGGTTTTTCACCCCTCCCGGCGCCATGCTTTCCGGGCGGTTCCCTTCTTCCGTCAACCTCCCTTTTCCCGGGTTGCGGGTTCCCGTCACAGTGTTTTCTCCGGCACCGGATCCCTCCCTGCGGCATCCGCTTTCCCGGACACCCGTTTCCAGACACTATTTTTCCCCGCCCTGCCTTTCGGGCGCACTACCAGTTCTTGCGCAGGTCGCGCGTCAGGGGGAACTCGGTGATGCGCAGCGTCGTGCAGCCGTAGGGGATCAGCGTGATCTCTTCGGCGGGGTTGGCGGTCTCGTTGGTGCTGTACGGCTGGGGGCCGGCGCTCTCCTGGTAGAGCACCCATTCGTCGAGTCTGCGCCCGCGCGCCCTGATCTCCACCGGGGCGTTTTCCAGCGTCCACGGATAGGCGTCGCCGATGTCGCGCCGCTCGACCCTGAATGCCTCCGCAATGCGTTCGGGGCGGACGTCCTCCTCGAAGAGCGTGTAGTTCCACGGGGTTGTAGGCCGCACCTCGTAATACCACGGGCCGTAAATCTGTTTGCCCGGGTTGCGGACTTTCGACCATTGTTCGCCGATGCGCAGCGAGTAGACCAGCGGCCCGCGCTCGACGACGGCCGAGCGTTCGTACCAGCGGCTGACGGCGACCTCCATCGGCAGGCGGAGCGTCACCACGTCGCCCGTGCGCCATGCGCGCCGCACTTCCGCCACGGAACCTTTCCCGGGCGACGCCACGGCCTGACCGTTCACCGCTACGGTCGCCCCCTCGCACCAGCCGGGGATGCGCAGGCGGAGCGGGAATTCGGCCGTTTTCACCTTGCGGCCGTCGATCCTTATCTCGAAACGTATCTGCTCGTCGAAGGGGTATTGCGTCCGCTCGGCGATCGTCACCCGTACGCCGCCGGCCACTTCGGCCGTGACGTTGCAGGGCGAGTAGACCATCGCGGCCAGCCCGCCGTCGTGGGTGGCATACCACAGGTTTTGCGTGAACTTGGGCCATCCCTGGTGCATGTTCGACGTGCAGCAGGCATAGCCCGTCAGCAGGCCGTAGAGGATGTCCGTGCCGTCGTGGCTCTGCTCGAAATTGCGGCGGTGGTCGGTAATCATCACCTGGTTGACCTGCTGGTAGTACTGGCGGGCGTCATAGGCGTCCGTGGCCTGCGTGGGCAGGGCGTTGAACGCCACGCGCTCCAGATGGTCGGCGAACTGCACGTCGCCCGTGATTTCGGCCATCTCCTCCAGCGAGTACATCATCTCCACGGCCGTGCAAAGCTCCGAACCCTGCGTCGGGGCGGCGCCGTGCAGCGCCTCGTCGCCCCCGTACAACCCCGTCGGCAGGCCGATGTAGCGGCGTATGTCCTCGAAGCCTTTCTTCACGGCCGCCACATGCGCCGGGTCGTTGCTGCGCTGGTAGTAGACCACCGGCTCCTTGATCCCCTGCGCGAGGTTCACGCAGTGCAGCGAGAAGGGCGTCGGGATCACCTCCCCGCCGGCGAGGATGCCCGTCCAGTCGAACGTCTGCCGGTGGATCAGGTCGCCCAGCTCCAGCAGGAATTCGTCGCCCGTGATGTTGTAAAGCCAGTAGACGATGCCCAGATTGTCGCCGCCGCGCTGTTCGCCCCAGAAAGTCCAGTGCCCCAGCGGGGTCTTCGGAAGCTCGCGCAGCTGGTAACGGAAATAGGCGCTCATCAGTTCGATGACGCGCTCGTCGCCCGTCGCCGAGTAGTATTGTTGCAGCACCTTGAGCATGACCATCTTGGGCCACCAGTCGCGGGCGTTGTCGCGCTGTATGGCCGGGCTTTCGAACGGACGGTCTTCCGCCGGGCCGAAATAGCCGTCGGGCTGCCGGCTGCCGAGCGCCCACTCGACCCAGGGGCGGGTCTTTTCGATCAGCCGTTCGTCGCCGAGGATATAGGCCAGCGGCAGCAGCCCGTCGATCCAGTAGGGGCCGCGTTCCCAGACGTCGCCGTCGCCGCCCAGCCAGCCGTTGCGCGGGCCCATCACCTCGGGGTAGACCGAATCGAGGTGCCCCGTCAGCCCGTCGGCCTGACGCTGCAACTGGTCGCGGAGCCACCCTTCGGCGCGGATGGCGCCCAGCGGAAGTTTCACGAAGGGCTTTTCGCGCAGCGGGGCGCGGTTGTTGGCATAGGGTGCCGCGGCCGTCGCGGCGGTCGTTACCAGGAGCAGGCCTGCCAGCAGCAGGGACATGAGTTTTTTCATACGTACGGTTTTGGTTAGCCGGGACAAAATTAACGAAATTCCCGGCTGCGGGGTGTATGCAAACGTGCAAATTCAGTATGCATCGGCGGGCGCGGTTTGTTATCTCCCTCTTTTTTGCTACCTTTGCCCAGTATCACCAATGTGAAGCAAGGCTGAAATGGAGCTATCGAAAGAGCGTATCGAATCCCTCAGGGAACTTCTCGCCCCGGCAAACCGTAAGATCGTGATTGTCGCCCATACCAATCCCGACGGCGATGCCGTGGGTTCTTCGCTCGCCTGGGCCGAGGTGCTGCGGGGAATGGGACACGAGGTAACGTGCATCGTCCCGAACAAATACCCCTATTTTCTCGACTGGATGCCGGGTATCGGCCAGGTCGTGGTCTTCAAGAACGACACCGCGGGCGATGCCGTGCGCGCCATCGCCGAGGCCGACCTGCTCTTCTGCCTCGACTTCAACGCCGTGTCGCGGCTCGAAATCCTGAGCGATACGATCGAGGCCAACACCACGGCGCGCCGCGTGCTGATCGACCACCACCTTTCGCCCGACGGGCATTTCGACCTCTCGTTCTCGTATCCCGATTCGTCGAGCACCTGTTTCCTCGTATACAGTATCATCGAAGCGCTGTTCGGCACCGATGCCATTACGCGGCAGATGGCCGAGGCGCTCTACGTGGGCATCATGACCGACACGGGCAACTTCGCCTACTCGTTCCTCACGCCGGAGCTGTTCCGCGCCGTGGCGGTGCTGGTCGAGAAGGGCATCAGCATCCCCGAGATACACAACAACGTCTATAACGCCTATACCGAAGGCCGCGCACGATTGTTCGGCTATGTCATCAACCGCAAGATGGAGATCATCCAGGACGGGACGGTGGCCTATATGTCGCTGATGGAGAACGAAATGCGCCGTTTCCAGTTCCAGCAGGGCGACAGCGAGGGTTTCGTGAACTACGCGCTGACGATCAAGAAGATGAAGATGTCGGCCATGTTCCTGGCCCACCGCAAGTTCATCCGCGTGAGTTTACGTTCGCGCGGAGATGTCGACGTCAACCTCTTCGCCCGCAAGTACTTCAACGGCGGCGGCCACAAGAATGCCGCGGGAGGTAAATCGTTCGTTTCGATGCAGGAGACTATCGACCACTATATCAAGTCGGTAAAGGAGTTCGCCCAAGACGGGCATCTGGGTTGAGGACGCTATGGCTGGTGGCCTTGCGCCGATAACCTACGAAAGTTATGGACGATTTCCGACTTAAAGTTTTTATCACCGCAGCCCGGACGCTCAGTTTCACCCGGACTGCCGAGCAGCTGTTCATTTCCCAGCCCGCCGTCAGCAAGCATGTCGGTGAGCTCGAATCCCGTTATAAGACGCAACTCTTCGTCCGCCGCGGCAGCCGCCTGGAGCTGACCCCGGCCGGTGAAACCCTGCTGACCTGCGCCGAACGGCTGGCCGGCGACTACCGCCGCATGGAGTATGAGATGAGCCTCTGCGCGAGTGCGGTCGAGGGCGAACTGCGCCTCGGTGCCAGCACGACCATCGCCCAATACCTCCTGCCGCCGATCCTCGCCCGCTTCACCACGCGTTTCCCAGGCGTGCGGGTCTCGATGATGTCGGGTAACAGCGACCAGGTCGAACAGGCACTGTGCGGGCGCAGCATCGACCTGGGGATGGTCGAGAGCCTCAGCCGCCGGCAGGGGTTGCACTATACGCTCTTCGCGCCCGACGAACTGGTGTTGGTCGCACGTACGGGCGGCCCCTATGCGCGGACGGATGCCGTGACGCCCGACCGTTTACGGCAGATTCCCCTCGTGCTGCGCGAGGGCGGGTCGGGGACGCTCGAAGTCATCAAGACGGCACTCGGCAAGGCCGGGATCCGCATCCCGGAGCTGAACGTGGTGATGCGCCTCGGCTCGACCGAGGGGATCAAGGCATTCGTGCGCAACAGCGACGCCATGGCCATCCTGTCGGTGATTTCGGTCGTGGACGAGCTGCGCAGCGGTACGCTGCGAATCGTCGATGTCGACTCCCTGGCGCTCACGCGCGACTTCGTGTTCGTGCATCCCGAGGCCGAACCTGCCCGGCTTGTCCGGCAGTTCGTCGATTTCGCCCGGGCCGACCGCTGACCCGGCGGGCATCCCGTTCCCGTTTTCGTATTCTGTTCCCGCATCCCGTTCCCGTTTCCATTTTCGGGCATCGCTGCGCGGCTGCAGTTTGCGTTATAACTTATGGTTATGTAGGATAACCGGTTCTTGTTCCATATCCCGCCAAAAGATGCGATCTTTGTCGGCGAAACAAAGGAAAAGTTATAACGGCTTCTTAAAAAAACACGAAGGATATGTTGAAAAAAGGTAATAGGGCGAATACCCTGCACGGGATTCTGCTGATCGTCCTGTTCTCGTTCGCGGCATTCTACATCGCCGGGTTCCCCCTCGTAAAGAAACTTTCGTTCAGCCCGCTGATCGTCGGCATCGTGCTGGGCATGCTCTATGCCAACAGCCTGCGCAACAAACTGCCCGAAACGTGGGTGCCCGGCATCAGGTTCTGTACCAAGCAGGTGCTGCGCTGGGGCATTATCCTCTACGGGTTCCGCCTGACGCTCTCCGAGGTGGCCGCCGTGGGTATTCCGGCCGTCGCGGTCGACCTGGTCGTCGTGACGGTCACGATCCTGGGCGGCGTCCTGCTGGGACGCCTGCTGAAGATCGACCGCGACACGGCGCTGATGACCTCGACGGGCAGTGCCATCTGCGGCGCGGCGGCCGTACTGGGTGCTGAGCCGGTCGTGAAATGCGAGGGGTACAAGACCGCCATCGCCGTCTCCACGGTCGTGATTTTTGGCACCCTCTCGATGTTCCTCTATCCCCTGATGTACCGCACGGGGATGCTCGACGCCCTGACGGACACGGGCGTGGCCGTCTATACGGGCAGCACGCTGCACGAGGTGGCCCATGTGGCGGGGGCGGGCAACGCAATGGATCCGACCGATACGCTGGGAATCGCTGGGACGGCCACCATTACCAAGATGATCCGCGTGATGATGCTTGCGCCCGTGCTGGTTATCCTGGGGTTCGTGCTGGCGGGCCGCCGGAAAACCGCCGGAGGGCACAAGGAGAAGAGCAAAATTACCATTCCGTGGTTCGCCTTCGGCTTCATCGCGGTCATCGGCCTCAATTCGCTGCTGCAATACCTGACCGGGGCGGAGAGTGTCCGCGACATTCCGTTGAACGGCGCCATCGAATATGTCGATACGTTCATGCTGACGATGGCCATGACGGCGCTGGGTACGGAAACGAGCATCGACAAGTTCAAACATGCCGGGGCGAAGCCCTTCGTGCTGGCGGGACTGCTGTATGTCTGGCTGGTCGTGGGCGGTTATTTCGTCACCAAATACCTGGTCGGGATCCTGTAACGGGGTTTTCGGCCGGGCGGCTTCCGGAGGGATCCCGTTTTTGCGCCCGGCTCCATTTTATGCCGATATGGCGCCTATCCGCCTGCATCGTCTGCATTGCCGGGGATGCCGGGAAAGAAATCCTGCCGCTGAACGGCCTATGCCGGTCGGAACCGTTGTCTTGCTGGAAGCGATCCGCTTTTTACGCTAAATTCGGCAGAGTGGGGGCTTCGTGCTCCGAATAGCGGAGGACTGCCTCCCGAACGAAGTCCGCAAAACTGCGGGCTTCTTCGTAGGTGATGGCGCCGGGATAACTCATCAGCACCAGCCGGTGGGGTGTGAAGGGCTTGCGGAACGACGGGTGGATGTATTGGTAGGGGTTGGCGACGAACCCCAGCCGCTCGTAGAAGTGCAGGCGGCGGATCGAAATGTCGTCTACGGGCGGGTCGATCTCGAGGATGACGCGCCCGACCTTCCGGCAGAAGGCCGAGAGTGCGGCGGAGCCCATGTTTTGTCCCCGCAGGGCGGGTGAGACGGCCAGGTGCTCGACATAACGGTACCCGTCGGCACCCCAGTGGAAGAGGATGCCGATGAACTCGTCGCCGCGCCAGATGCCGTCGGCTTCGAAATTCGGGTCGCCGAATGCCCGGTCGTAGCCTTCGGCGTTCCAGCGTTCGTTGTAGGGGAACGACTTTTCGTAAAGCTCCCAGGCCTCGGCCCAGCCTTTGTCCGAGCGGGACTTGAAAGGTATGAATTGCAGTGGTCGTGTCATCGTCCGTATTGTTTTGCGCAAAATTACTACAAATTCTGCGCATTACCAATCCGGTTGTGCCGGGAGGGGCGTTCCGTGACATAATGGTAAAAGGGACACCCCGGAGTGGGTGTCCCTTTTACTGCCTTGCGGCGTGAACTTTTTATTACTCCGTTTTCCCTCCGGTGATTTCCTCGGGGATGCCGTCGCAGCGTTCGTAGACCGAAATGTCCGAGCGGTCGTCCTTGGCTGTCCATATCATCTGTGTCTTCGAAAAGTCGGTCACGATGTAGCGGTGCTGCCAGTCGCCTACGCTGTAATCGTAGTTTCCGTAGATGATGGCGCCCAGCTCCTCGTCGGTTTCGATGGCGAAGCGTCCCGTGAGCTTGCGGGCGCCGAAGCTGTCTAAGTTCTGGTACATGACGTACTTCTGGTCTTTGCGGATGAACTCGATGTATACGTAGCTGCCCTCGGCGAGGGGCGCGCCGTTCCATTGGGCGAGCTGCCACGTGCCGGCGAGGTTGTTGGGCGTGACATCCAGGGGGGCTACATACGACTTGTCGTCATCGCAGGCGCAGAAGGCCGTCGCGATAAGTGCAAGGAGCGTAAATCTAAAAATTGTTTTCATATGACTCGTTTTTGTCTGTTTCTTTCTCTGTTTCTTCGAACCGGATCTGCAGCGTGCGCCCGCTCGGCGGAACATCGGGCCCTTCGAGGATCAGGGGCAGCTGCACAGGCGGCCTGCGCGTTGCCTGCGCGGGGTCGAACCCGATGACCAGGTCGCCTTTGGCGCCCGGGGCGAGGGTTGCGGGCTCGCACCGGAAGGTGATCCCCGGGGGGAGCAGGTGCTCGTCGCAGCGTGGCCGCATGGCTTTGCCGCCCGTGTTCAGGCATTCGATGCGCTCGTTCTGCAACCTTTCCGGGGCGAGGCGCACGGACTGCTGTTTGAGCCGCAGCGCACCCATTGCATAGGGGTAGTCGCCGTCCGTGCGTTCCGAGGCTATGACCGTGCCCGTGAGGTGCAGGATGGCCGTCGGCATCTTGTCCGAGAGCTGCGTATAGACGAAGATCCGCCTGTCGAAGCTCCCCGGGTGTCCCTTCGGGTGGTAGGTGACCGTCACCGTGCCTTCGCCGCCCGCGCGGACGGGCTGCCGGCCGTAGGTGGCCGCGGCGCAGCCGCAGGTGGTCTGCACGCGGGTGATGACGAGCGGTGCCGTCCCTGCGTTATGCCATTTGAACGTGTAGCCCGGCGGCGTGTCGTCCTCGCCGATATGCCCTGCGTCGATCTGCGTGCGTTCGAAGCGCATCGCTTCGGCACCGGCGGCCGTGGCGGGGTGCGCCAGGCTGTCGAGTTTGGCACGGGGGACGATGCGGATCTGCGAGCAGAGCGGTGTGGCGGCGGTTACCGCCCACAACGCCCCGCAGCAGAAGAGCATACGTGCTATCGTCGTTCCGCAGCGCATTGTCCGTTAGAGCCAGCCGTTGCCGTTTGCCGTTTTACGCACCGTGATGTTGAAATTGTGCGTCTCGCCCTTGCTCGAAGTGATGCTTGCCCTGGTAGTGCCGGCCTTCAGCCCCCTGACCGTCAGTTTCGCACCCTCCATCGACGCCGTGGCGACCGCCGTGTCGGCGATGCTGACCGTGTAGGTCAGCGTTTCGCCGCCGAGGAAGTAGTTGGCCGGGATGGCCTTCACCTCCTTGCCCAGCGAGATGTAGAGGTTCGGGAACGAAACCTGCTTGCCGTTGCCGGAGACCGCATTGAGCAGCCTGGCCGCATTGACCTGGCCCGTGCCCATCTGGTTGCGGTAGTTGGCCAGCGTCAGCTGCATGGGCTGGTTCAGGCCGACGTCGGCGACGTAGCGGTAGTAGTTTTTCAGGCCGGTCATGTAGGAGTCGATCGGCGTGGTGGTTTGGTAGAGCAGTGCCTTGAACTCGTCGGCCGTGAAGTGGCGGCGGAGCTGTGCGGCGTACGAGAGCCCGAGCGCGGCGACGCCCGAAACGTGGGGGCAGGCCATCGAGGTGCCTTCCATGTAACCGTAGCCCGTTTCGCTGATGTCGTAGGGCAGCGTGGAGAGCACGCAGCCGATCTCGCCGCGTTTGTGGTTGTCGTCGAAGTACTCGTAGTAGTAGTCCTGGTCGCCGCCCGGGGCTGCGATCGTCGTGCCGGGGCCGTAGTTGGTGTAGGCGGCGGGCGTATAGTCGGCAGCCGTGGCCGATACCGAGATGCAGTCCTCGGCAGCGCCCGGGAACCCGGCCTGCGGGGCGCTCTCGTTGCCGCCTGCGAAGATGGCAAGACCGCCTTCGATCGGGCCGTTGGGCGACCCGGCGTTATGCAGGAAGTAGTCGAGGGCGTCCTTCTCCAGCGGGGCGTTCGTCGCCCACTCCTCTTCGTCCTTGAAGCCCGGCGTCCCCCATTCGTAGCTGTTGGCGCTGCCCGAGACATAGCCCCAGCTGCACTGCAGGATGACGGCGCCGTTGTCGGCCGCGTATTTGATGGCCCGGACGGTCGCCAGCGAGTTGCTGACCGTGTTGCCCGAGAATATCTGGCAGCTCATGATCTTCACGCCCGGGATGTCGCCGTTGCCGCCGGCGATCGAGCTGATGCCGATGCCGTTGTTGTTCTGCGCGGCGATTACGCCCGCTACGTGCGTGCCGTGCCCCGTGTCGTTGATGTCATCCCATGAGATGACGCCCGTCTCGAATACGAAATTGTAGCCGTAGACGTCGCCTTTGTAGCCGTTGCCGTCGTTGTCCTGCTTCGAGCGGTAAACCTCGCCTTCGTTGACCCACATGCTGTTCTTCAGGTCGGGGTGTTCGACCATGACGCCTTCGTCGAGCACGGCGACGATGATCGACTTGTCGCCCGTCGAGGATTTCCACGCCTCTTCGCACTGCACGTCGGCATCGACGATCGACTTGTCGCCGAACAGGTTGCCTCGGTTGATCAGGTGCCACTGCATCGGCAGCAGCTCGTCGTTGAAGGGATAGCCCGTATCCCCGGCGGCACGGGTCGCACGCTGCATGGCGGCGAGGGCCTCGCGGGTGAGGGGCATCGCCTTCTTGCCGGCGTTGTAGGCACGGCGGATCGTGCGGTTGAGGTTCACGTGCTGGACTTCGCCCAGGGCCGAAAGTTTCTCGGCGACCTCCTCGGCGGAGTAGTCGTCGCCGAAGCGTACGACGTACCACAGGTGCAGCTCCGATTCGCGGGTGCGCTCCTCGTTGCGGCCGTCTACGGGGAAGACGCGCTCGATCTGGTAGCCGCCCACGATGTCGAGTACCTCGTCGACCGAAAGGATGCCCGAGCGGGTGGCGGGGCCGCCGCTGCGGGTCGCTGCGGCCGCCTTGTCGAGTATCTCGCTCACGTAAGGCGAAAATTTGACGAGTATCTCCCCCGACTTGTGCTCGACAGGGGTGTCCGGGCCCGTGCCGGGCGTCGGGAGCTCCTCGTTGGTGCAGGCGGTAAATGCCAGGAATGCAATGGCAAAAATGCCGTATAAATAGTTTTTCATCGTCTTGATTATTTGGTCGTATCCTCGTCTTCCTCTTCTGCGCCGGGGTCTTTCTTGTACCCCTCGTAGAATTCGTAGTAATAGTTCAGGTTGGCGGGTTCGTTGCCGAATCCGGCCGATGCGCCCGTCGCATCCTTGCCTTCCTGCGTGAACACGAGCTGGAAGGGTGACCACCAGTCGAGGGCGGGGTGGTAAAGCAGCCAGTCGGGCAGTTCGCCGGTCAGGCGGTTGAGGTTGATGGCGAAGCGCTTGGTGTGCGGCATCACCTTCGGGGTGCCGATCAGCGCGCGGGGCAGCGTGTCGGCGTCGATGATGTCCTGCTCGGTGTATTTCTCCCAGTCGTCCATCTTGGGCAGCGGCCCCTGCAGGTAGTTGACCGAGAGCTGCAGCGTGTCGAGATCCCATTCGATCATGCGGCGCGGGAATCCTTCTTCATCGACGAGGCCGCCGTAGTTGGTTTCGACGGTGTTGCTCAGGTCGTAGATGTTCCTGCGCGTGTTGGCGCCCATGAGCAACGTCCGCAGTTTCGGGAAGTTGGTCGGGTTGATCTCGTCGGGAATTTTCTGGAAGTTGTTGCTGCTCAGGTCGAGGAACTCGAGGTTCTTGAGCGCCGTGAAGTTCTTGTCCAGCGAAACCAGCCCGTAGGCGGCGATGGTGAGGCGTTTGAGCTGCGTGAGTTTGGTGATGTACTCGCCGGTGGTGAGGTCTTTCAGGAAGGCGTTGACGTTGCTGTAGAAGTTCAGCTCGTCGGCGGCCGTCAGGTACTGCACTTCGAAAGGCAGCTCTTCCTTGGTGTCGAACATGAAGAACCGGGCGTATTTCACGCGGCCGTTCTTCTCGGGCGTGTAACCCGCCATGCCCTCCTCCCAAAGGGTGACGTCGTCCCAGTTGTCCATGCGTTCGCCGTTCTCCCACGAACTGTTGGTTCCGAGCGTGCGTGCGATGGCCAGCAGGGCGATCGAGTCGCCGCTGCGGGTGTTCTCCTCGATGGGTTCGGCGGCGCCCTGCGTGACGAGCAGGTTGTCCTGGCGGGCGAGTTCCACCTCGCGCTTTGGCTTGAACACCACGTCGGCGATACGCTCGTTGGGCTGGGAGTTGATGCTCCAGTTGAAGCGTACGGTCACCTCGCGCGGGCGGATGCCGCGGTCGAGTTCGACCTTATAGCTGTCGAATTTGAGCCAGCTTTCGGCCGAGGTGGGGACTTCGACGGCGAAGTCGACGTTGGTCTTGACCTTCACGTCGAAATAACGGGTGCCGAAGGCCGAGAAGTTGGCCACGGAAACCTCTTTCTCCCCGAGCGTGATGGCGTAGTCGAAACCCTGCTGGTCGATGGTGATCTCCTTCTTGTCCCAGGTGTTCTGCTCCTGGATGCGTACCACGCCGCGGCGGGGCGAGTCGGTCAGCGCCGAGTCGATGAGGATCCTGCACTCGGTGGTGCCGCGGCCGTTGGCCGGCGAAATGGAAATCCACGGCTCGTCGGTGGTGGCGACCCAGTCCCCCGATGCCGATACTTTGATCTTGTGGCTTCCCCCTGCGGCTTCGGCTTTGATGGCGTCGCTGTCGAGCCCGAACGCGATGTTCTTGTCGGCGTCGGAGCAACTGCATAATGCGATCGAGCAGAGGATGACCGGTATGTAATTCTTTATTTTCATTGTCGTTTCTCCTTAGGTGTTATTCGAGCATTTTGTCGCAGTTCAGGATGTTCTGGGTCTTGTCGTAGATCAGGTTGTAGACCCCCTGCTGCCAGTAGTAGCAGATGGCCGAGGCATCGAACGTGATGTTGGGGTTGTCGCTGATGTCGAGGTGGTAGATCAGGTAGGAGATCGTGTCCTCGATCTTGCGCAGGTCGTTCGAACCGATGTAGAACCCGCGCAGGCCCGTGTGCTGGTAGAGCCCCGTGGGCCACTCGCGCAGGCAGCGCTTACCCTCGGCATCGCGCTGGCCGCGGATGGCGTATACGGTCAGCCCGGCGCAGTTGAGCGGCCCGAACGGGAACTTGTCGAACGAGTTGTACGATATATCCAGCCCGTAAAGGTAGGGCAGCTGCTCGGCCGTGAAATCCTTGGACAGGGCCTTCAGTTTGTTGTAGGTCAGGTCGAGCGATATGAGCGCCGTCGAGTTCTTGCCGCCAAAGCTGCCCTCGGGGATTTCGTCGATGCTGCAACCGCGCAGGATGATGTAGGAAACCAGCGAATTGGTCGTGCCGAGGCATTTGGGGAACTTCGTCAGCCCGGGGTTGGCCGCCAGCGAGAAGGTCTCCACCCGCAGGCCCTTGTATTTGCCCTCCTCTTCGCCTTCGAAGCCGTCGATCTCGTTGTAGGAGAAATCCACCGATTTCATGACGTATTTGGACTTGGCCGAGAAGATGTTGGGAACCTTCTTGAGCTTGTTGTAGGTCACCGAGAAGGTCTCCGTGTCGTCCGTGCCGCAGAAGATGCCGTCGCTGTTGGCCGGGAGCGAAGTGATGTTGTTGTGGTCGAGGTAGAGCTGTTCGGGTGCGACCTCCTTGCCCAGCGGATGGAGCGTTTCGATCTGGTTCCGGGACAGGTCGAGCAGGCCGATCTTCTTCAGGTTGCTGAACGACTCGGGGATCTCCCTGAGTTTGTTGTTGGTCGCATAGAGGATCTGGAGCTTCTCCTTCGATGGGCCGTTGGCGATGGCGTCGAGCCCCTTGTATAGCTCTTCGGCCGACCATTGGGCGTTGTTGGAGATGTTGACCGAAACGAGCTCGGGCATCTGTGCGATCTCCACCGGGAAGCGGGTCATCTTCGGGCAGTTGTAGATCTCCAGGTCGGTCAGCGACTTGAGATTGGCCACTTCGGCGGGGATCTCTTCCAGCTCGCCGTTGGCGATGTTGAGGTACTCGAGCTTTTCGAGTTTGCCGATGGCCGGGTCAATCGACTTGAGGCCGTTGGTGAGCTTGCCGTGTACGACGTCGTAGGGACGGATATTGTTCTGGAGGCCGGTCTTGCGGTCGATGATCTGATCCTCGGTGAAATTCTTGTAAAGCGACGTGGCCGGGATCGAGATGCCGTGTTCGGCCAGGGCCCGGGCGATCGGCTCGGACGTCTGGGTCGGGATATGGATCAGCGAGAGGAACTCCTTGTGGCGCTCCATGCGGGTACGGTTGCGCTCGGAGAGGCTCTTGTCGTGTGCCAGCGAGGGGTCGTATTCGAGCAGGTTGCCGTCGTTGTGCGTGCCCAGATACAACTCGACGAGCTCCGAGAGCTGGCCGATGGCTGCCGGCACGTGCCCGCGGAAGCCGAACTCGCCGATCGAGATCTTCGCCACGCGGCCGTTGGAGTGCACCTCCACGCCCGGCTGGACGCCCCACAGGTCGGGATCCTTGTTGAAATCCCAGTTGACGCCGGTGGGATAGTTTTCACCCCTGTAAGACCAGTGCTCCCCGTCGAGCGCCTTCCAGATTTCGTAAAGCGCGTAGTAGTCGCGGATATACTCGTCGGCCTCGTAGAGCGTGACGCCGACTTTGGCCTCGGTGGTCTTGTTGTCCTCGATGGTGAAATCCAGGTTCTTGGGACGCTTGTTGGTCTCCAGCAGGACTTTGTTCTTGTCGTAGGCCTGGTATTTCTCCAGGCTGTAATCGCCCGCCTTGAGCGAGAGCAGCGTGTCGCATTCGAGCGAGGAGGTCTGGTAGCCGTCCTCGATGTCCTCGGGAGCCCCGTCCTCGCGGTCGTCCCTGAAGTGGATCGAGAACTTCGCGGGGAGTTTTTCGAACGTGGTGAGCTCGTTGGTCGTCTTGTGCCTTACGGTCAGGTCGAGGAACGCGATCTCGTCGAAGGTGTACTGCCGTTCGGCGGCGCGCGTCACCACGGGCGTCTCGGTGAAGTCCGACAAGTCCTTGGAGATCGAGAAACGTACCGTACCGCGCGGCTCCACGTCGACCGTCAGGTCGTGCGACACGAGGCCGCCGGCCACGATGTCGAGCCTCTCTTCGCCCGGCATGCCGTTGTAGATCAGCTCGTCGTCGGCATTGAATAGCGAGAAGGTGATGATCTGGTATTGTCCCGTCAGCAGCCGGAGCTTCTCGCTGCGCAGCCCGAATTCGGCGCTCTGCTTGTCGGGGGCCGAGAGCGTCAGCGACTGGGTGATGGTCGTGCCGTCGTAATAGAGCGAGACCTGCACCTTGCTGGCTTCGGAAAGGTAGTCGAGCTGGGGTTTCTGGGCCCGACTCAGGGCGTCGTAGGACGCCTCCTTGTGTAGCTTGAACTGAACGTATCCGTAATCTTGGTCGCGGTTGTCGATGCCGTCGTCGTCGGAACATCCGCCGAGGAAGGCCATGCCCAGTGCGAGGAGTGCCGTTACGGAAAATTTTAAAAGTTTCATATCTAAAAACCTGGTCTGTATGTTCTCCATAAATTGTAGTCGTATCGAACAGGGCCCCTGCCCCCTTCGGAGAGGGGCCCTGAATCATTGGGGTCAGATGTTGAGCGTGCAGATGATCACCATCACCACGTTCCAGTTGGCACCGTAGAGGAACATGACGCCCTCGGTGGCGGTCTGAGAGTCCATGTTGACGTAGATCTGGGTCGGGCCGTAGGATTCGGCCGTAAGCCAGCTTTCCGCATCGCCTTGGGCCATGAAACTCGAGTAGGTTGGGACGTTCATCACGGCGTTTGTGGTTTCTCCCTCATAGGTCAGGTGGTAGATCGGGGCGCCGTACTCCGCATACTGTTCGTAGTATTCGCCCGAGGTGATCTCTTCGAGGGTCGCGCCGGTGACGTATTCGGGATATGCGAACCCGATGTCCGTGCCGCCGATGTCCGCATTGGGATCGTAGAGGCAGTTGACGGCCGCGATATTGCCCTCGGCGTCGTAGAAGACGATGTAGCCTTCGTCCTCGCGATCCATGTCGATGATGGCCCCGCCTTCGACGCGGCGTACCGAGAGCCAGTTCTGCTCGTCCGACAGCGGCTGGCAGTCGGCGTCGTAGCATTTATAGCCGGTGAAGTCGCGTTCGAATGTCAGCGTGGCTTCGGGGTCGTTCGACCAGGCTTTGGTGTAGGTCAGTTTGTAGGCATCGTCGACCTCGAGCTCGCGGAGCGACCAGTGGGTCGAGGGGAGTTTCTCGAACAAGGTGCCGATCTCCGCCATGCCCTCGGGGTTGGCAGCCTGGATCGGGCCGGGGCTGGCCTGCTGTGTCAGCGTGGCGAAGACATAGGGCTGGTACTCTTCCTTGATGTCGTAGTCGAAGAGTTCGTTGGGGTCGGAGACCGCCATCGAAGCCGGGAGCACGATGATCCTGGCCGTGCGGGCATCGCCCTGGTTGACCTCCGTGCCGACGGTGAAGCCCCGATCCATGATGACCAGCTCCTCGTCCCAGGCGCTTTCCTCGACGATGACCCATTTGGTGTCGGCTTCGTCGCCGCTCAGGCCGGTATTGCCCCAGCGATCCGTGACTTCGGCGATGACATAGATCCTCGCACCCCTGATGCCCTTGACCGAACCGCGTGCGGTGCCGGGCGACCAGTCGCCGTTCATGCTGTTGTAGATCTCGGCTGCGGCGTTGAACTTGAGTTCCTTGTCGAGCGTGACGTCGAAAATGTCGCGGCAGGAGGGAATCGTGATCGGAATCTCGACCTTCGCGTCGAGGTTGCTCTTGTCGATGAACACCAGTTTGTCCTGCGCCCCGTCGAGCGGATAGGCCGACGGGTTGCCCTGGATGCGGATCTCGACTTTCGTGCCGGGTTTCCCGACCGTCACCGACGGGGTGGATACCCACTCCGGCAACTGGTTGATCGCCCAGTCGTAGTTGGCCTCGACCAGGATCGGCATCGAGAAATCGGTGCGCCCCTCGGGCCAGGTCAGGTCGATGCTTTGGGCTTCCCCTTCGTTATAGGAGTAGGTGAGGCCGGTTTCGCTGTCGCCGTATTCGAAGTCGCCGTACTGGTCGATCTTGCATGTGCGCAGGCTGAAGCCGCGTTCGAGCGTTCCGCGTGTGATCGTGGCGATGACCTTGCTCTGGCCGCCCATCTTGAGGGTTACCTCGCAGACACGCGTGTCGTCGAACTCATCGAGCTCGGCCACGCCGATTACGATCCGCGATGCACCCGCACTGCCGCGCAGCGTCCAGACTTTCTGTGTTTCGTCCTGTATCCAGAACCATGCGGCGGTGGCCGTCGGGACGCTCACCTCCCAGTTCTGGTTGGGCTCTATCTCGAGCGTGTAGGTGCCGCCGGCTTCGATGGTCGCTGAAACCGCCTCGGGGAAGTTGGGGCTGGGAAGCTTCGTATCCTCATCCGAATCGGAACACGAAGCGGCCGCCAGACATGCTCCGGCGAGCAGCGACATCACCAAGTGCAAATAATGTCTTTTCATATTTCGTTTCTTTATTTACGTTATGATTTAGAGCGATTCGGGCGTTATGACGCCTCCCGGGAGCATGCCTTCTTCCCGCTGGAGCCGCTCGGCTTCCTCGTCGCTGACCCATTCGATGATGTTATAGAAGTGGCCTACCGTACCGACGTTCACGCCCATGTCCTCGACGTGCACCTTGATCCACAGGGCCACGAAATGCTGGCAGCTGTTGAAATAGGAGTCGTAGAGCGGGCTGTTGGTGACGAGGATCTTGTTGTCGCCGAGGATCTGGCCGAAGACCGAAGCCTCGTCGGCCAGCACCTGGTTCTTGTCCATGGTCACCAGCGGTTCGATCGGATCGCGCGGGTCGAGGCGGATCGTGACGTCGTAGCCCGAGAAGAGCCAGTCGTGCAGGATGATCATGTTCTCTTCGGTGGGGTGCTTCTCGGTGCGGATGAGGCGCTGGATGCTCTTGTTTTCCACGCCGGGGTAGCTGTTGAGGAACGTCGAGGTCACCACGCACCAGCCCGTGAATTCGTTGATGTCGTAGGGGCAGCTTTTCTGCATGACGACCTTCGTCCGGTCGTGGTAGAGATCCCATTTCAGCTGCTCGGGCATGACCAGTTTGAGGATGAAGCCCAGCGAGTCGGTATCTTCGATGTTGTCGTACAACCCGCGCACCTGTACGTCGGCCTTGCGCGAACCGGCCTTTATGGTGATGGTGTTCGACAGGAGGCGGTAGTGCTTCCCCTCGACGGCATTGCTGCCCTGGTCGATGATCTCCACGCCGAATGTGCGGTCGTAATCGCACGCGACGGTCGAGGAGACCGGTACCGAGAAATAGTCTTGGTCTTGGAGTACGGCGTAGGTCGCCAGGGTGTCGGCGAACAGCACGTACTCCGCATCGGAGTAGGTCTTATATTCCTCCTTGCAACCCGTTGCGAGGGCGGCCAGGAGTCCCGTTGCAAACAAAACCGTGATAATTCGTTTCATTGTCTCTCTTCTATTCGTTGTTGCTATCTGTTGCTTTCGTTCGGGAGTATCTCCGAGCCGGGGGCTTCCAGCTCGTGCTGCGGGATCGGCCATACGAAAAGCGGGTTGTCGGCTTCGATCTTGAGCGAGCTGCCTTCGGCCTGGGAATTGGCCTGCGGCTTACGCTCGAAGCCCTTGTGCCAGCGTTTGAGGTCGTGCAGGCGGAAACCCTCCATGTAGAGTTCGCGCAGGCGCTCGTCGGAGATGGTCTGCAACCAGTTGTCCTTCGTGACGTTGATCGTACCGCCCGATTTGTAGCGCATCTTGCGCAGCGTCGAGAGGTCGTTGCCGGCCTTCGAAAAATCGTTCTTTTGGCAGTAGGCCTCGGCGCGGATCAGGTACTGCTCCGCCAGGCGGAACGGCTTGGGCATCGAGACATGGTAGATCTGGTTGGCGATCAGGTTGCGGTTGCCGTAGTATTTGACCAGCAGCGGCCAGCTCAGCCCGTGGGCATAACCGGTCTCGGTCTGGTAGAAGTAGCCCGAATAGCGCAGGTCGGCATCGTCGTAGAGATCCAGGGCGGCCTGGCCGGGGACATAGTCGGGATAGAAATAGGTGTAGTCCTTGTTGAAGTTGAGGAACACCGTGCCGAGCGCCCCGCCGTAGGAGGTGTCGGTGAAGCCGATGCGCCAGATGACCTCGTATCCCAGGTCGTACGCCCACATGTAGTCGAAATAGGTGTAGTCGGAGGTGTAGTTGGTCTTGGCATCGGAGAGCTGGAAGGTGGCCTTTTTTTCGTCGATCAGGGTGCTCGAATATTCGATCGCCGTGTCCCAGTCCTGCATGTAGAGCGCCACGCGGGCGTGCAGCGCCTCGGCCGAGGCCGAGGTCATGTAGACGTTGCCGTAGGCGTCGTTCTCCTTGTCGAGGCGTTTCTCGGCCTCGGCCAGGTCGTCGAGTACGAACTGGTACGAGTCGTAGAGCGATGCGCGGCGTGCCGCCTCGGGCGTAAAGTATTTCGTGCGCAGCACGACGCCCAGTTCCGATTGGGCCGTGTCCGGCTCATAGGCCTTGCAGAAGGTCTTGAGCAGCTCGGTATAGCAGAGCGCACGCACGGCGTAGACCTCGCCCGTGTACTGTTCGAGCTTCTCGATGTTGGTGTCGCTGATCTCGTTCGCCACCACCTCGTCGATGCGGTCGAGGTAGAAGTTGCAGTTGCCGATCACCTTGTAGAGGGCGGCATAAACCGCTTCGAGCTGCAGGTCGGTCGGGCGTATGTCCCAGCGCCAGAACGAGCCGTAGGTGTTGGTGTTGCCTTCGACGGCATAGACCAGGTCGGCCTGGATGTCGGGCAGCAGGGTGAGGTAGCCGCTGTAAAGCGCGTTGCTCTTGAGCGAGGCGTAGATGCCGGTGAGCGTCTGCTCGGCGTCGGCGAAGGTGCGCATGGCCTCCTTCTCCGGGATGGACGAACCGGGGTACTTGTCCAGGCACGAGGTGGCGCCGACAAGTATCGCGAGGGCCGAAAGATAGAATTTTATATTGCGTAACATGTTCATAGTCCCTGATTAGAATGTTAAGTCGAGTCCGAAGGTGAATTGGCGTGCCATCGGGTACTGTGCCTGGTACATATTGCTCGACCCTTCGGGATCGAGGCCCGTGAATTTGGTGAAGGTGAAGAGGTTCTGGGCCTGGGCGTAGATCTTCACACCGCTGATGAAGCGTGTCTTGCGCAGCCACTCCTGCGGGAAGGAATAACTCAGCATGAGGTTTTTCAGGCGCAGGAACGAAGCGTCCTCCAGCAGGCGGTCGTCGAACTCGGTGTAGACGCCGTGGCGCGGGATGTCGGTGATGTCGCCGGGTTTCTTCCAGCGGTTGAGCAGGCGCTTGGACTGGTTGTAGGAGGCGAATCGGCCGTTCGACTCGTCGAAATAACGGTCGTTGTTGATCATCCAGCGGTCGGCGACCCAGCTGAACTGTGCCGACAGCGAAAGTCCCTTCCAGGCCAGCGTCGTGCCGAAGCCGCCCTGCCAGGGCGCCACGTAGCTCTTGCCGACCATGACCTTGTCCTCGTCGCGGAGCTCGGTGGTCAGCTCGCCCTCCTTGGTGTACCACAGCGCGTCGCCGTTGGCGGGGTTGACGCCTGCGAACCGGTTGAGGTAGAACTCGCCGAAGGAGTGCCCCACGACCAGTTTGGTGTTGGTGCTCGAAAGCTCGTATTCGCTGACCCCGCTGTAGAGCTTGGTCATCTTGTTCCTGTTGTAGGAGACGTTGGCGTTCACGCTCCATACGAAATCCTTGTGCTGGATGACGTCGGCGGCCAGGCTCACCTCGACGCCGCGGTTGGTCATGTCGCCCACGTTGTCCCAGCGGAAGCCGAAGCCGTTGGAGGTGGTGTAGGAAACGGGAACCTCCATGAGCATGGCGCTGTTCTTCTTGTGGTAGAGTTCGACGTCCACGTTCAGGCGGTTCCAGAAGCCCAGGTGCACGGCCAGGTTGGTGATCCACAGCTTCTCCCACTGCAGGTCTTCGTTGCCCGGCTGCGAGGGGGCGATGCCGGCGTCGCCGTAGTAGTTCAGGCCGCCGCTCACGAGCGCCATATGTTCGTAGTTGGGGATCGACGAGTTACCCGAGGTACCCGTGCTGAAGGCGATCTGCGCGTTGGTGAGCCAGCGGCGCGAGTTCTCCATGAATTTCTCGTTGCGCAGGTTCCACATCATGCCCACCGAGCCGAACGCCGCCCAGCGTCCCGAGGTGCCGAAGCGCGAGGAGCCGTCGGTACGGACGGAGAAGTCGACGTAGTAACGGTCGGCGTAGTTGTATTCGCCGCGCGCGAAGAACGACAGGAAGGCGTAGTTGTCGTCGGTGACGTCGCTCCACGACGTGGCACGTGTTCCCGACGAGATGTTGACCAGCTTGTCGTTGTTCTGGCCGCGGGTCGCCAGCGTGAACTCCTCGTAGCTGTAATCGACGCCCTCCTGGCCCAACAGGAAGTTGAACGAGTGCCCGCCGTCGAGCGAGAAGCGGTAGTTGATCGTGTTGGTGACCGAAAGGCTCATGCCGTCGGTCGAGTAGCGCTGTGCCGTGCCCGAGCCCAGGTTGGGCGGGTAGTTGGGGTAGGAGGCGCCGAAGCCCGTCGTGTGCGAATAGTCCACGCCGAACTGCGACCGGATGGTGAGCCCCTCGATGGGGGTGGCCTCGGCGAAGAGCGTCGAGATCACCTTGTATTTCTTATAGGAGATCTTGTTGTTGGCCAGCCATTCGAGCGGGTTCTGGCCCTCGCCCTTCCAGGTGCCGTCCTTGATCGAGGCCAGCGAGCCGTCGGGACGGTGGGGATTCCAGTACGGCATCATGAAACGTGCGGCCGAGATGGGGGTCACGAGCGTATATTGGCCCGATTCGGCGCGTTCGATGGTCTGGTAGTTCATCATCGTGTTGGTGCCGAGCTTGAGCCATTTGGCGGCCTGCTGCTCGACGTTGGCGCGGAGCGAGAAACGCTCGAAGGCCGAACCTACGGCGATGCCCTCCTGGTTGTAGTAGCCGCCCGAGACGTAGTAATTGGTCTTGTCGGTGGCCCCCGAAACCGAGAGCTCGTAGTTCTGGAGCAGGGCGGCATCGTTGAACACCTCGTCGAGCCAGTTGACGTTGGTCTTGCCCAGGACGTTGTAGTTTTTGCCGTCGGTGAACCCGATCTCCTTCTCGTACCGGATGCGTTCGTCGGTGTCCATCAGATCCCAGTTGCCGTAGGCGATCTGCGAGAAACCGAGCTGCATGCGGTAGTTGATCTTCGCCCGCTCGGCCATGCGCCCGCGTTTGGTCGTGATGACGATCACGCCGTTGGCCGCGCGCGCACCATATATAGAGGTGGAGGAGGCGTCCTTGAGCACCGAGATGCTCTCGATGTCGGCCGGGTTGATGGTGTTGAAGTCGGAACTGGCGATGGCGACCCCGTCGAGGATGTAGAGCGGCGAGGTACCCGAGTTGATCGAGTTCATGCCCCGGATCATCATCGTTGCCGACGTGCTCGGCTCACCCGAATTGGAAAGTACCGTCAGGCCGGGAACCTGTCCTTGGATGGCCTGGTCGAACGCCGCCGTAGGGGTGTTCTCGACCTTTTCGGCCTTGACGGTCGATACCGATCCGGCAATGGTGCCCTTCTTGCGGACACCGTAAGCGATGACCACCACGTCGTCGAGCGCCTGTGCCTCGCTCTCGAGGGAGACGTTGTAGGTCAGCGAGGCGCTGCCGCCCGGAACCGTGAAGGTGGCGGGCTTGTAGCCGATGTACTGGAAGGTGAGCGTCGACCCTGCGGCGACGCTGATCGAGTAGCTTCCGTCCGCAAGGGTGCTCACCCCGCTGGTGGCCCCGGAAATCACGTTGACCCCGATGAGGGGTTGCTTGTCATCCGCCGAGGTGACGATGCCTCTGACGGTCACATTTCCCCCCCCCCTGCGCTACGGCTATCGCCGGCAGGGCACATAGGAAAAATGCAAGAATGTTGAGTAGAAGTTTCGTTTTTTGCATAAGTAAATGATACTTTCTTACTCGACAAAGAAAAATAATTAAAACGAATTTGCCAAATGTTCAAAATAGATGAAATGTAAGCAGGAGTGTTCGGAAAGGGTCTTTCCGGCCCTCTTTTCCGGATGAAAACAGGTGTTATAAGGCTAAATATAAATAACTTAACATTTTATTTTAACCCGGCGAACTATTGTTGAATGCGGGTTAAAATATTTTTATAAAAACGAAAATAAAATTCAATGTGTTTTGAATATTTTGGGGTTTTCGGGCGAAAAAATACCCTCCGGTACGGTTTGATATGCGGTGGGTTTCCGGTCGTAGGTGTTTCTGGATACCTTATTTTTTTAATAATATTTAATATGTGCCAACCTGCGGGGTGGATTTTTGAAAAAAATATAAAAAATATAAAAATATTTTTCGCCGGAGGGGACGAACTTCCCCGAAAACCTGAGGAGATAACAATTTTCCGGCGATCGGTGATGTACGGAGGAAATACGCGAAACCCCGTAAAGAGTTCTCAAAGGGGATTTTATCGGGGGCGATTAGGCTGAAACGGGAAGTAAAGTAAAGGATGCGCAGTTTTTTGGTGTATTATGCTTGCAGATTGTAAGTGATATGCCGTGATTTCAGTTTAATACATAACATCAACCCCTATTTGCGCCCGCGGGTCAATGCTTTGGTCGGCGGCGGGTTGTAGCCCCCGTGTATCGCTGCCTTGGGCTGCCCGCGGTGCGTCACGGCTTTGGCCTGTCCCGGCGGGTTGCTGCCTTGGCCTGCCCCGGCGGGTCACTGCCCCTTCCCGCCCCGGAAGCGGGCGCGGTACTGACTGGGACTGAGCCGTTCGCGGAGGCGGAAAAAGAGCGAGAAGGCGCTCACGCTTTCGAAGCCGAGCGCATAGGCTATTTCCGAGATGCTGTGGGCTGTCGTCGCGAGCAGTTCCCGGGCCTTGTTGAGCCGCATCGTGTGCTGGTATTGCGCCGGCGCCATCCCCACGTATTCGCGGAAGACGCGGCGGAACCACGTGTAGCCCATGCCCACTTCGCGGGCGATCTGTTCGGGCGAGCGGTTGCGGCCGAAGTCTGTGCGCATGATGGCTTTCGCGCGGTTGATCTTCTCGACGACGGGGTTGTCGGAGTAGAGCAGGTTGCTGTGCTTGAAGAGCACCGACCCCAGGATGTGGAGCACGATGCTCGAAATGAGCGGCTGGAATCCCACGCGCTCCTCCTCGACCGTGCCGATGATCTCGCGGTAGCACCGCTCGATGCCGCCGCTGCACCCGATCCGCAGCAGGGGGCGCCGGCGGCAGAGGAACCCCTGCTGCTCCAGGCGGTCGATATTGGCGCCGCGGAAGCCGACCCACCACTCCGTCCATCCGGTGCCGGGGTCGGGCGAATAGGAGTGCCATTCGTTGGGGAAGAGCAGGAGCATGGTGCCCGCCTCGACCGTCTGCGACGGGCAGGATGCCGACTCGAAACGTCCCCGTCCGGCGGTGATGTAGACCAGCTGGTATTCGTCGAGCGTGCGGCCGCTGCCTTTGTAAAACAGGTAGTGCTCGGGGTGTTCCGAGACGGGGTAGGGCGTTCCGGGCGGGACGTGCTGGTGCCCGGCCGTGGTGCAGACGATGCCCCACTGCTCGTCGCGCGGGGAGACTGGCAGGTAGTGAAGGATGCTCAGCGGCCGGTCGTCCATAGTGTCAAATCTATATATAGTTTGTCAAAACCATCAACAAAGGTAGGGAAAAGATTGTATAGTTTTGCATCAGTAACCTAAAACTTTCCGTGATGAACCGTTATTTCGTCGGTGTCGATCTCGGTGCCACGAGCGGCCGTGTCATTCTCGCCACGCTCTGCGGCGAGGGCATCGCCCTCGAAGTTCTGCACCGCTTCCCTAACCGCCTGCTTTCGATCGGCGGCAAATATTATTGGAACATCTACTCCCTCTATGAGGAAATCCTGCACGGCCTGACGCTGGCCGGGCAGCGAAGGATTCCGGTCGATTCGATCGGTATCGACACGTGGGGCGTCGACATGGCCTGCGTGGCGGCCGACGGTACGCTGGCCGGGCTTCCGAGGGCTTACCGCGATCCCTATACCAACGGGGTTCCCGAGGAGTTCTTCCGGAAAATACCCCGGCAAGAAGTGTACCGCCGCACGGGTATCCAGATCATGAATTTCAATTCGCTCTTCCAGCTCCGTGCCGCGCGCGGGGAGGGGGATGTCGGCGCTGGAAAATGCCGCGTCGGTGCTTTTCATGCCCGACGCGCTGTCGTACCTGCTCACCGGCGAGAAGGTATGCGAGTATACGATCCTCTCGACGTCGCAGTTCATGGATCCCCGCACGCGGGAGATCGACGGTGCACTGCTGCGCGAGGCGGGTGTCGATCCCGCGCTTTTCCCGCGGGTGGTGATGCCCGGCCAGAGGATCGGGGTGCTCTGCGACGCCGTGGCCCGGCAGACCGGGCTGGGGGCGGTGCCCGTGGTGGCCGTCGCGGGGCACGATACGGCTTCGGCCGTGGCGGCCGTGCCTGCCCGGAACGGGCGCTTCGCCTACCTCTCGTCGGGGACGTGGTCGCTGATGGGCATCGAGGTGCCGGAGCCGATCATTACGGAGGAGTCCTATGCGATGAACTTCACCAACGAGGGCGGCGTGGACGGCACGGTGCGGTTCCTGAAGAACATCACCGGCATGTGGCTGCTCGAACAGTGCCGCGCGGTGTGGAGCCGCCAGGGCAGGGAGTATAGCTATGAAGAGATCGTGCGCATGACCGAGGGCGCCGCCCTGTCGCCGGGGGTCATCGACCCCGATGCCGCGGAGTTCGCCGCGCCGACCGACATGCCGCAGGCGATCCGCACGTGGTGCGCGGCGCACGGCGTCCCCCTCGCCGGCGGACGATGCGGCGCTGATGCGGCTGATATTCGACTCGCTGGCCGCGAAATACGCCGAGGTGCTCGGGAAACTGCGGCGGCTGGCGCCGTTCGAAATCGAATGCCTGCACGTCATCGGCGGCGGCGCACAGAACGACCTGCTGAACCGGATGACGGCCGACGCTGTCGGCATCCCCGTCGTGGCGGGCCCTGCCGAAGCCACGGCGCTGGGCAACATCATGGTGCAGGCGCGTGCCGCGGGCGTGGTCTCTTCGCTCGCCGAAATGCGGCGCTACATCGGCCGCTCGATCGAAACGAAAACATATCAACCGAAAAAATAAAACTGTCATCCTTATGAAAACGGAACTTATCGAAAAGGCATACGCCATCGCGCGGGAACGCTATGCGGAGATCGGCGTAGACACCGAAAAGGCGCTCGCGGCGCTTCAGAACATCTCGCTCTCGCTCCACTGCTGGCAGGCGGACGACGTGACGGGCTTCGAAAACCGGGGCGGCGACCTCACGGGCGGCATCCAGGCCACGGGCAACTACCCGGGCAAAGCCCGCAACATCGGGGAGCTGCGTGCCGACATCCTCAAGGCCAAGTCGTTCATCCCCGGTACGCACCGCCTGAACCTGCATGAGATCTACGGCGAGTTCGGCGGCGAGACGGTCGACCGCGACCAGGTGGAGCCCCGGCATTTCCAGGGCTGGATCGAGTGGGCGAAAGAGCACGGCATGAAGCTCGACTTCAACTCGACGTCGTTCTCGCACCCCAAGAGCGGCGATCTCTCGCTGGCCAACCCCGACCCCGGAATCCGGGACTTCTGGGTGGAACACACCAAGCGCTGCCGCGCCATTGCCGAAGAGATGGGCAAGGCGCAGGGCGACCCCTCGATCATGAACCTCTGGGTGCACGACGGCTCGAAAGACCTTACGGTGAACCGCATGCTCTACCGCGAGCTGCTGCGTGACTCGCTCGACCGCATCTTCGAGACCGAATACGACCACATGAAGGACAGCATCGAGTCGAAGGTGTTCGGCATCGGGCTGGAGAGCTATACCGTCGGGAGCAACGACTTCTACATCGGCTACGGAGCCAGCCGCGGCAAGATCGTGACCCTCGATACGGGGCATTTCCACCCCACGGAGATCGTGGCCGACAAGATTTCGTCGCTGCTGCTGTTCATCCCCGAGGTGATGCTGCACGTGTCGCGCCCGGTGCGCTGGGATTCCGACCACGTGACGATCATGAACGACGATACGTTGGAGCTGTGCAAGGAGATCGTACGCTGCGACGCGCTCGACCGCGTTCATATCGGGCTGGATTATTTCGACGCTTCGATCAACCGCATCGGCGCCTACGTGATCGGTTCGCGCGCCACGCAGAAGTGCATGATGCAGGCGTTGCTCGAACCGCTCGCGCAGCTTCGCCGGTACGAGGCTGCCGGACAGGGCTTCGAGCGCCTGGCGCTACTCGAAGAGTCGAAGTCGCTGCCCTGGAACGCCGTGTGGGACATGTTCTGCCTGAAAAACGACGTGCCCGTGGGCGAGGAGTTCATCGCCGGGATCCAGCAGTACGAAAGGGAAGTAACCTCCAAACGCTAAGGCCATGTACCGCATCGTACTGAACGAGACGTCGTACTACGGCGCAGGGTGCCGCTCGGTGATCGCCGACGAGATCCGCAAGCGGGGCTTTAAAAAGGTGCTGCTCGTAACGGACAAAGACCTCATCCGGTTCGGCGTGGCCGCGAAGATCGAGGAGGTGCTCCGCGGGGCGGACATTCCCTATGAGATTTACAGTCAGATCAAGGCCAACCCCACGATCCGCAACGTGCAGCAGGGCGTCGAGGCGTTCAAGCGTTCGGGCGCCGACTTCATGGTCGCGCTGGGCGGCGGCTCGTCGATCGACACGGCCAAAGCCGTGGGCATCATCGTCAACAATCCCGAGTTCGCCGACGTGCGCTCGTTGGAGGGCGTGGCCGACACCAAGCACCGCGCCGTGCCGACCTTCGCCGTCCCCACGACGGCGGGTACGGCGGCCGAGGTGACGATCAACTACGTCATCACCGACGAGGAGGCCAACCGCAAGATGGTCTGCGTCGATCCCAACGACATCCCGATGTGCGCCGTGATCGACTGCGAACTGATGTACTCGATGCCCAAGGGGCTGACCGCCGCCACGGGTATGGATGCGCTGACGCACGCCATCGAAGGGTACATCACGCCCGGGGCGTGGACGATGAGCGACATGTTCGAGCTGAAGGCCATCGAGCTGGTCGCCGCGCACTTGCGGAATGCCGTCGAGGACGGCAGCGACCCCGTCGCCCGCAACGGCATGGCCGAGGCGCAGTACATCGCGGGCATGGGTTTCTCGAACGTCGGGCTGGGCATCGTGCACTCGATGGCGCACCCGCTGGGAGCGTTCTACGACACGCCGCACGGCGTGGCCAACGCACTGCTGCTGCCCTATGTGATGGAATACAATGCCGAGTCGCCCTCGCGCGCCAAATACCTCGACATCGCGCGGGCGATGGGCGTCGATACCGCGGGCATGAGCGTCGACGAGAGCGTCGCCGCGGCTGTCGGGGCCGTGCGCGACCTGTCGCTCAGCATCGGTATCCCGCAGCGCCTGCACGAGATCGGCGTGAGGGAGGAGGACATCCCCGCGCTGGCCGTGGCGGCGTTCAACGATGTCTGCACGGGCGGCAACCCGCGTCCGACCTCGGTCGGGGATATCGAAAAACTATACCGTACCGCATTCTAAAACAAAGGCCATGAATACGCTTCTCGGACTTCTGATCATCGCCGTCGGCAGCTTTTGCCAGTCGAGCTCCTATGTACCCATCAAAAAGGTGAAGGAGTGGTCGTGGGAGAGCTTCTGGCTGGTACAGGGCATCTTCGCATGGCTGGTGTTCCCGCTGCTGGGGGCACTGCTGGCGGTTCCCGCGGGCAGCTCGCTCGGGGAAATCCTCTCGACCGACCCCTCCGCCGCCTTCAAGGCCGCCGGCTACGGCGTGCTGTGGGGTGTCGGCGGACTGACGTTCGGGCTGTCGATGCGCTACCTCGGAGTGGCGCTCGGGCAGTCGATCGCCCTGGGCACCTGCGCCGGGTTCGGCACCCTCTTCCCCGCCATCTTCGCGGGTGAAAACCTCTTTGCGGGCAAAGGGCTCGTACTGCTGTTGGGCGTCTCGATTACGCTGGCGGGCATCGCCGTGATCGGCTACGCCGGGTCGCTGCGCTCGCAGAACATGACCGACGAGGAGAAACGCGCCGCCGTCAAGGACTTCGCCCTTACGAAGGGGCTGGCCGTGGCGTTGCTGGCGGGCGTGATGAGCGCCTGCTTCAACCTCGGGCTGGAGGCCGGGAGGCCGTTGCAGGTCGAGGGCGGCAGCGCCCTGTTCCGCACGCTGCCCGCCACGCTGATGGTGACGCTCGGGGGCTTCGTGACCAATGCCGCCTACTGCCTGTGGCAGAATGCGCGCAACCGCACGTTCGGCGACTACGGCAAGGGGACGCTCTATGCCAACAACCTGTTGTTCTGCGCGTTGGCCGGGGCGCTGTGGTACTCGCAGTTCTTCGGCTTCGGCATCGGGCAGACCTTCTTCGAGCCCGGGTCGGTCGTGGCGGCATTCGCCTGGTGCATCCTCATGGCGCTCAACGTCACCTTCTCGAACGTGTGGGGCATTATCCTCCGGGAGTGGCGCGGGGCGTCGCGAAAGACCGTGGGCGTATTGGTCTGCGGCCTGGCGATCCTGATTTTCTCACTCGTATTTCCTAATTTGTTCTGACGATGAAATCCATACTCGAAAACCGCCCGGCGCTGGCCGCCGAGGTGGACAAAGTGGCCGAAGTGGCCGGTTACCTCTGGCAGAAGGGGTGGGCCGAGCGCAATGGCGGCAACATCACGGTAAACATCACGGAGCACGTCGACGACGTGATCCGCGCGATGGAGCCGGTCAGCGGGCGTTTCCCGATCGGCACCACGCTGCCCCGCCTCAAGGGGTGCTATTTCTTCTGCAAGGGTACCAACAAACGTATGCGCGACCTGGCGCGCCGCCCGATGGAGAACGGCTCGGTAATCCGCATTCTCGACGACTGTGCGTCGTACGAGATCATCGCTGACAAGGCGGTGAAACCCACTTCGGAGCTGGCTTCGCATCTGGCGATGCACAACCAGATGATCGCCTCGGGCAACGGCTACAAGGCGGCGCTGCATACCCATCCCATCGACCTGATCGCCATGACGCACAACCCTGCGTTCCTCGAAAAGGACGTCTTGACCAACCTTCTGTGGAGCATGATCCCCGAGACGCGGGCCTTCTGCCCCAAGGGGCTGGGGATCGTTCCCTATAAGATGCCCTCGTCGGTCGAACTGGCCGAGGCCACCATCGCGCAGCTGCGCGAGTACGACGTGGTGATGTGGGAGAAACACGGCGTATGTGCCGTAGGGCCCGACATCTTCGAGGCGTTCGACCAGGTCGACGTGCTCTCGAAATCGGCGCAGATCTACCTCACGGCCCGTTCGATGGGCTTCGAGCCCGCCGGGACGACGCAGGAGCAGATGGACGAATTGAAACGGGCCTTTAACCTCTGACCCAAAGATGCCGGCGGGCGGGGACGGCAATCCCCGTCGGGAGCGGCAGACGGGCATCCCCGTATGCCGAAAGCCTGCGGACGGGGTATCCCTGCGGCCTTGGGCACCGGATCTGTCCGTACCTGTACCCCGGAACGCGGCGGGTGCCGTTGCCGCCGGAGGACGGAAACGATAATTTTACCGTTTTATGAAAAAGATACTTTTATCGCTTTGTTTTGCGGCTGCCGCGCTGGGTGCGCAGGCCGCGGCACCGTGTACGCCCGTGGGGCTGCGGTGCGAACATCTGGAGACGCCGCTGGGCATCGACGCCCCGGCGCCGCGACTGGGCTGGCGTCTGGACGACAGCCGTTCCGGGGCGCTCCAGCGGGCTTACAGGGTCGTCGTGGGGCGGGATTCCGCCGCCGTGGCCGCCGGATGCGGCGACGTGTGGGATTCGGGGCGCACGGATTCGGACGGGATGCTCGTCCGTTACGCCGGGCCGAAACTCGACCCGTTCACCCGGTATTACTGGGCCGTGACGGTCTGGGACAAGGACTACGCGCGCTCCTCGTCCGGGGTCGCGGCGTTCGAGACCGGCATGATGGGGGCCGGGAACTGGCAGGGATGCTGGATCAGCGACCACCACGACATAAACCATAAGCCTGCGCCCTATTTCCGCAAGGAGTTCTCCGTGGGTAAACGCGTGAAATCGGCCCGCGCCTATGTCGCGGCGGCCGGGTTGTACGAACTTCATATCAACGGGCGGAAGGTCGGCGACCACCGCCTCGACCCGATGTATACGCGCTTCGACCGCCGGAACCTCTACGTCACCTACGACGTGACGCGGCAGTTGCAGGACGGGGCCAATGCCGTGGGCATCCTGCTGGGCAACGGCTGGTACAACCACCAGTCGGGCGCCGTGTGGAACTTCGAGCGGGCGCCGTGGCGCAACCGCCCGGCGTTCTGCTTCGACCTGCGTATCGAGTATGCGGACGGGACGCACGAGGTTGTGAAGTCCGACCTCGACTGGCGCACCTCGGGCGGGCCGCTGGTGTTCAACAGCATCTATACTTCGGAGCATTACGACGCGCGGCTCGAACAGCCGGGCTGGAGCTCCCCCGGGTTCGACGACTCGGCCTGGGGCGGGGTGATGTACCGCGGCGCGCCGTCGCAGAGGGTCACGGCACAGCAGACGGTGCCGATCCGCAATGTCACCGAATACAGGCCGCGCAGCGTGCGCAAGCTCGACGAACGGAGCTACCTCTACGATTTCGGCCAGAACATGGCCGGTGTGACGAAGCTCCGCCTGAGGGGTGAAGCCGGGACGCAGCTGCGGCTCATCCATGCCGAACGCCTGCGCGAAGACGGCCATGCCGACCTGTCGAACATCGACGTCTATTTCCGTCCGACGGACAAGGACGACCTGTTCCAGACCGACGTGGTGACCCTGAGCGGCCGCGACGACGAGTTCATGCCCCGGTTCAACTACAAGGGCTTCCGCTATGTCGAGGTAGTTGCCGACCGGCCGGTAGAGCTGTCTGCGGAGAACCTGACGGCCTATGCCATGCACAGCGACGTGACTCCCGTGGGGCATATCGAGACGTCGAACGACCTGGTGGACAAACTTTGGGACGCCACCAACAAGGCCTACCTCTCGAACCTGATGGGTTACCCGACCGACTGCCCCCAGCGCGAGAAGAACGGCTGGACGGGCGACGGCCACCTGGCCATCGAAACGGCGCTGTACAACTACGACGGCATTACGGTCTACGAGAAGTGGCTCGCCGACCACCGCGACGAACAGCAGCCCAACGGTGTGCTGCCCGACATCATCCCCACCGGCGGCTGGGGCTACGGCACGGCCAACGGGCTGGACTGGACGAGTACCATCGCCATCATCCCGTGGAACCTCTACCTCTTCTACGGGGACACGAAGCCGCTGGAGGATTGCTACGAGAATATCAAACGCTATGTCGATTACGTCGACCGCCGCAGCCCGGGGCACCTCTCCTCGTGGGGACGCGGCGACTGGGTGCCCGTCCGCTCGCAGTCGTCGCTGGAGCTGACCTCGTCGGTCTATTTCTACGTCGATGCCACGATCCTCGCCCGTGCCGCCGCCCTGTTCGGCCGGGAGGCCGACCGGAAGCACTACGAGGCACTGGCCGGCGAAATCCGCGGGGCCATCAACGACAAATACCTCGACCGTGCGACGGGCATCTATGCCAGCGGCACGCAGACCGAGCTGAGCGTTCCGCTGATGTGGGGCGTCGTACCCGAGGAGATGGTCGCCAAGGTCGCCGGCAACCTCGCCCGCAAGGTCGCCGAAGCCGGGTTCCACCTCGACGTCGGGGTGCTGGGCGCCAAGGCCATCCTCAATGCGCTGAGCGAGAACGGCCATGCCGAAACGGCCTACAAGGTCGCGGTGCAGGACACCTATCCTTCGTGGGGATGGTGGATCGTGAACGGCGCCACCACGCTGCTCGAAAACTGGAACCTCGAAGCCACGCGCGACATCTCGGACAACCACATGATGTTCGGCGAGATCGGCGGGTGGTTCTTCAAGGGGCTGGGCGGCATCAAGCCCGACCCCGAAGCGCCGGGCTTCAAACACATCCTGCTGCGCCCGAATTTCGTCGGCCCCGAGGAATTCGAGGCTTCGCACGACGCCCCCTGCGGGCGGATCGTGTCGGCATGGACGCGCCGGGGCAATACGGTGACCTACCGCGTCCGAATCCCGGCCAACAGTACCGCAACGCTCTACCTGCCGGCCAACGTGGACGGCGGGAAGGTGCATCAGCTGGGTGCCGGAAGCCATACGCTGACGCTCAGGGTGGCCAAATGACCCTTCCGCCCCGGGGCGGAAGGCTGCTGCCGCGGGCCGCATTCCCGTGCGGGACGGCTGCCTGCACAGGACGATTTTTACCCATAACCTGAAATATTCCTGCGATGAACAAACTATCGAAACTGATTCTGATGCTGCCGCTGGCCCTCGCTCCGCTGGCGGGGCAGGCCGCCCCGAAGGGCGGCTCCCATGCCGCCCTGGCCGCGGGGTTCGTGGCGCCGCCCGACTCTGTCCAGACCTCGGTTTACTGGTACTGGCTTTCGGGCAATGTCTCGAAGGAGGGCGTGGTGAAAGACCTCGAAGCGATGAAACGGGCGGGGATCAACCGTGCCTTCATCGGCAATATCGGCCTCGGGGAGCTGGCGACGCCCTATGCCCCCGTGAAACTTTTTACGGACGAATGGTGGGAAGTGACCCATGCGGCGCTCAAACGCGCCTCAGAGCTGGACATCGAGATCGGCATGTTCAACAGCCCCGGCTGGAGCCAGGCCGGAGGGCCGTGGATCGAACCCGGGCAGGCCATGCGTTACCTGGCTTCGGTCAAGGCGCATGTCCGGGGCGGCGGGAAGGTCGAGGCGGAGCTGCCGCGCCCGTCGGCCGATTTCCAGGACGTGCGGGTGGTCGCCTATCCCGCTCCCGCCGTGGGGCGTGCGGCGCTGACGGCGGTCGATACGCGTGTGACGGCTGCCGGCACGGCTGCCGGGGCGCAATGCCTCATAGACGGCGACCCGGCGACGGAGCTTCTCTTCGATGGCAGCCCCGAAGCCGTCATCGACTTGGTGACGGACGCCGACCTGGATCTGCGCAACATCACGGTGTGGCCCGCCCGCCGTCCGATACGTGCCGAGGCCGAATTGCAGGTGAAGGGGGCGGACGGCTACCGGACAATCGCATCGTTCGGGATCGACCGCTCGAACCCCAATATCGAGGTCGGCTTCGACCCTTACGCCCCGGTTTCGGTCAGCGTGGCGAAGACCACGGGGCGCGAGTTCCGGCTCATAGTTCGCGGCGCGGGGAAGGATACGGGTTTCGCGGAAGTGCTGCTTTCCTCGCTGCCCCGTGTGGAGCGTTATGCGGAGAAGACCTTTGCCAAGATGTTCCAGTCGCCGCTGCCCTACTGGGAGGAGTACCAGTGGCGCGACCAGCCCGCGCTGGACGATGCCTCGCTGGCGGTCGACCCCGCGAAGGTGGTCGACATAACGGAATGTCTCGACGGTGACCGCCTGGTGTGGGAAGCCCCTGCCGGGGAGTGGGTCGTCATGCGTACCGGGATGCGCCCGACCGGCATCCAGAATTCGCCCGCGGCGCCCGAAGGCACCGGGCTCGAAGTGGACAAGATGACCCCGGCCTACCTGCAGCACCATTTCGACGCCTTTATCGGTGAGATACTCCGCCGCATCCCGGCCGAAGACCGCAGGACGTTCCGCGTGGTGGTGGCCGACAGCTACGAGAAGGGAGGGCAGAACTTTACGGATACCTTTCTGACCGACTTCAGGGAGCGTTACGGTTACGACGCCCTGCCGTTCCTGCCCGTTTACGACGGCGTGGTGGTCGGCAGCCAGGATATCTCCGACCGGTTCCTGTGGGACATGCGGCGCCTGGCGGCCGACAAGCTGGCCTATGCGCATATCGGGGGGCTGCGCGAAATCGCGCACAAATACGGGCTGACGTTGTGGCTGGAGAACTACGGCCACTGGGGTTATCCCGGCGAGTTCCTGCAGTACGGCGGCCAGTCGGACGAGGTCGGGGGCGAATTCTGGGGCGAAGGGTCGCTGGGCGACATCGAGAATCGTGCCGCCTCGTCGTGCGCCCACATCTACGGCAAGCGGAAAGTGTCGGCCGAGTCGTACACCTCGGCCGGGAACGATTTCGGGCGTTATCCGGCGATGGTGAAGCCGCGCGGTGACAGGTTCTTCTCCGAGGGGATCAACAACACGCTGCTGCACGTCTACATTTCGCAGCCGGGCGACGAACTGCCCGGCATGAATGCCTGGTTCGGAACGGAATTCAACCGCAACAACACGTGGTTCTCGCATATCGACCTCTTCACGGATTACCTCAAGCGTGTCAATTACATGTTGCAGCAGGGGCTCAACGTCGCCGACGTGGCCTATTTCATCGGCGAGGACGCCCCGAAAATGACGGGCGTCACCGACCCGGCGCTGCCCCGAGGGTACCAGTACGATTATATCAACGGCGAGGTGCTGCTGGAACGCGCCACCGTGAAGGACGGCCTGTGGACGCTTCCGCACGGGACGCAATACCGGATACTGGTGTTGCCGAAGCTCAAGACGATGCGCCCCGAACTGCTTGCGAAGCTGCAGGTGCTCGTCCGTGAGGGCGGCGTGCTGCTGGGGCCTGCGCCGCAGCGTTCGCCGAGCCTCGAAGGCTATCCCGATGCCGACGTCCGGGTGCGCCGCATGGCTGCGGAGCTCTGGGGCGGGGTCGACGGCAAGGCCGTGAAGGCCGCCCGCTACGGCAAGGGCGCCGTGCTGGACGGCATGACCATGGAGGAGGCGCTGGCCTATGTGCAGTGCCTGCCCGACTGCGAGGTCGGGGCCGATGTCCCCGTGCTCTTCGGGCACCGCGATGCGGGCGACGAGCAGATTTATTTCCTGACCAACCAGTCGGACGCGCGCATCGCTTTCCCCTGCACGCTGCGTGTGACGGGCTCTGTGCCCGAGGCATGGGATGCCGTGACGGGGGCGATTCGTCCGCTGCCGGAGTTCGAGGATGACGGTCGCAGGACGACGCTGCCGATGGTGTTGGAGCCCAACCAGAGCCTGTTTGTCGTACTGCGCGCGGACGGGGCGGGCGCTGCGCACAGGGACGGGACGGCGAATTTCCCGACCCCGGTGCGGGTCAAGACGCTGGACGGGCCGTGGACACTGACCTTCCAGGAGGGGCGCCGGGGCCCGGCGGAGCCTGTCGTGGCGGACGAACTGAAAGACCTGCGGCTCTCCGACGACGAGTCGGTGCGCTATTTCTCGGGCAGTGTCCGCTATGAGACGACGTTCGACCTCAGGGGGAAGGAGAAATCCGGCCGGCTGTACGTGAACACGGGCCAGGTTGGCGTGATGGCCAAGGTCTATGTCAACGGCAAGTACGCCGGGGGCGTGTGGACGGCGCCGTACAGGGTCGACGTCACGGACTTCGTGCGCAAAGGGAAGAATACCCTCGTCATCGACGTGGTCAATACGTGGGTGAACCGCCTGATCGGCGACAGCAGGCTCCCCGAGGATCGGCGCGGGACATGGACGCTGAACAATCCGTGGCGTCCCGATTCGCAGTTACAGCCTTCGGGGCTGTTCAACCCGGTGGTAATCGAACGGATGATTGCACGATGAGACAGATAGCACTGCTTGCCCTGCTGCTGGCCTTTGCGGCGGCCGTGTACGGGCAGGAGAACATACTGGAGAAGGGGCTGGAAGGCCGGAGCGCCGCGGATGTGATTTCACGCAGGTACGTGACCCCGCTGCGGCTGGTCGCACTGCCCGGTGAGCTGACGGCGGGGGTGGAAAATCCCGAAGCGCTGCTCCGGAATTTCGACGGGCAGCTGACGACCGGGACGCCCGATGTCTGCCGCCTCTCGACCCGCGACGGGCGCTCGGCTTCCGTGCTGCTCGATTTCGGCAAGGAGTTGTGCGGCGGGATCGCGCTCTCGGCGGCGATACGCGCCGACCAGCGGGCGCTGAAGGTGCGGATCCGCCTGGGCGAATCGGTGAGCGAGGCGATGAGCGACGTCGGCGGCGACGCCCCGATGGCCAGCGCCACGAACGAGCATTCGCTGCGCGATTTTACGCTCGGCGTGCCGTGGCTGGGCAATGTCGAGGCCGGGAACTCGGGGTTCCGCTTCGTGCGGATCGACCTGGTGGAGCCTGATGCGGAGCTCAATCTGAAAGCCGTGCGGGCGATCCTCCGTTACCGCGACGTCCCTTATCTGGGGTCGTTCCGCTGCGATGATGAACGGCTGAACCGCATCTGGGAGACGGGGGCCTATACCGTCCACCTCAATATGCAGGAGTACCTCTGGGACGGGGTGAAACGCGACCGCCTGGTGTGGCTCGGGGACATGCACCCCGAGGTGATGACTGTACAGAGCGTGTTCGGCGGCAATGAGGTCGTGCGCCGGAGCCTCGACCACGTGCGCGACAATACGCCGCTGCCCGGGTGGATGAACTGGATCGCGGCCTACTCGATGTGGTGGGTCATTATCCACCGCGACCTGTATATGTACGAGGGCGATTTGAACTATCTCCGTGAACAGCAGGAATATATGCGTGCCCTGTTGCGGGTGCTGGCGTCGCAGATGGACGGCGACCGCGAGAACCTGCAGGGCGGCCAGCGCCTGCTGGACTGGCCCACGTCCCAGATGCCCGACGTGATCCATGCCGGGTATCAGGCCCTGATGGTGATGGCCATGGAGGCCGGCGCCGAAATCGGCGGCTGGCTCGGCGACAGGCAGATGCAGTCGGAGTGCCATGGGGCGCTGCGGCGGTTGCGGCGGCACGTGCCCGACCACCTGCGGAACAAGCAGGCGGCGGCGATGCTCGTGCTGGCCGGGCTGGCCGACCCCGGCAAGGTGTGCCGGACGGTGATCGCCCGGGGCGGGGCGGAAGGTTTCTCGACCTTCTACGGATATTACATGCTCGAGGCGCTGGCCGAAGGCGGCCTTTACGACGAGGCTTTGCAGATCATCTCCGATTATTGGGGTGCGATGCTCGACCTGGGGGCCACGACTTTCTGGGAAGACCTCAATTACGCGCATGCGGCCGGTGCGGCACGTATCGACGAGCCGGTTCCGGCCGGGAAATTCGACATCCATGCCGAGTCGGGCGCCTATTGCTACAAGGGGTTGCGCCACAGCCTTTGCCACGGCTGGGCATCGGGCCCCACTCCCTGGCTTTCGCGGCACGTGCTGGGCATCGTGCCGCTCGAACCGGGCTGCAAGTCCGTGGCGGTGCGCCCCCACCTGGGACACCTGAAGTGGGCCGAGGGGACGTTCCCGACCCCGTGGGGCGTTATCCGGGTGCGCCACGAGCGCGGTGCCGACGGGAAGGTCTCGACGAGCGTGTCGGCACCCGATGGGGTGCGGGTCGTGCGCTGACCCCGGAAAAAATCGTATTACTGTTAACAACCGATGGATATGACAAGGAAACTGATTTTGGCGGCGTGGGCACTGCTGCTCGCCGCAGCTGTCCCTGCACAGCAGAAGGAGGAGTTCAGGTTATGGCCCGAGGCCGGGAAGTATGCCCCGGAGCGGCTCGGTGCCGGATTTGACCGCGACAACGCCCCCTATGTCACGTTGTACCGCCCTGAAGGGAAGAAGCCGGCGCCGGCCGTGGTGGTCTGCCCGGGCGGTGCCTACGGCGGCCTGGCTATCGGCCATGAGGGCTATCAGGTGGCGGAGTGGTTCGCGGCGCGCGGGTTTGCCGCCGTCGTGCTGAAATACACCATGCCCCACGGCAACTACGACCTGCCCCGCCGGGACGTGCAGCAGGCGATCGAGCTGGTGCGTGCGAATGCGGCCGGGTGGGGCGTAGACCCCGCGCGGGTCGGCGTCATCGGCTTTTCGGCCGGGGGACACCTGGCCTCGACGGCTGCGACGCACTTCACCTGCGATGCGAACCGTCCCGATTTCGCCGTCCTGGTCTACCCGGTCATTACGATGGACGAACGTTTTACGCATGCCGGGTCGCGGAGGAACCTGCTGGGCGAAGCGCCGGCCGAAGGGTTGGTTGCGGCGTTCAGCAACGAACTGCGCGTGACCAGCGGGACACCGCCGACGTTCATCGCCTTCAGCGACGATGACGACGGGGTGCCCCCGGTCAACGGCACGTTGTTCTACAATGCGCTCAAAGCCGCCTCGGTGCCGGGCGAGATCCATATTTATCCGACGGGCGGGCACGGATGGGGCTGGAACGAGACCTTTAAATACAAGGACGAGTTCCGGAACTCGCTCGTGCGCTGGCTCTCCGAGCGGCTGGGCGAATGACGCCGCATCCGTTCGCCATAAGTGCCGGCAGGCACCAAAATCCCCGTTCGGCAATGCTGCCGAACGGGGATTTTGTTCGTGGACGGTTCCCGGTTGCGGGACAGGTTTACCGCGCCTTGCCGGCAGCGGGAATCGGGCGGGCTTCGACGCCCTTGCGGGTCATTCTGACCGGGACGATGTGCCCCTCGGCATCGAAATACATGCGGTCGATGCAGGTTTCACGGCTGCTGGCTGCCGTTTCGTTCAGCGGGCGGCGGTGGTAGACGATGTACCATTCGTCCCGCCCCGGAACCTGTATGACGGAGTGGTGCCCGGCGCCGCAGGCGATCGCCGGGTCTTGTTCGAGGATCTTGCCGATGCGTTCGAACGGCCCGAAGGGCGAGTCGGCGATGGCGTAGGCGACGCAGTAATCGGGGCCCGTCCAGCCCCCTTCCGACCACATGAAGTAATATTTCCCGCGGTGCCTGAGCATGAACGGCCCCTCGGTGTAATTCGCGGGGGTGACCTCCTTGTAGAGGGTGCCGTCGTCGAAGGGCACGATACGCAGCAGATCCGGCGACAGGCGTACCATGTTGCAGTGCCCCCAGCCGCCGTAGTACATGTAGTAGCTGCCGTCGTCGTCGCGGAAGACGAACTGGTCGATGGGCTGGGCCCCGTTGACGATGCTGTCGATGAGCGGCTTGCCCAGCGCATCGCGGAACGGCCCGGCCGGGGAGTCGGCCACGGATACGCCGATGCCGCCGGTTTCACCCTCATGGATGTCGTTGCCGGCGAAGAAAAGGTAATACTTGCCGTTGGTATGAACGGCCGCGGGCGCCCACATGGCGCGTTTCACCCACTTCACCTCGTCGTTGGAGACGATCCGGGGGTGCTTCTGCCAGTGTACGAGGTCTTTCGACGAGAAGGCGTCTAGGAAGGTCTGCTCGTCGTAGTCGGCCGAGTAGGTCGGGTAGATCCAGTAGGTGTCGCCGAAGACCACCCCTTCGGGGTCGGCGTACCAGCCCGGGAAGACGGGGTTGCCGCTCCGGGCGGCTGCCGAGGCCGTATTTTGCGCCGCGGCGCAGTATGCCGCAAGGCATGCGAAAAGGAGAGTTACGTATTTCATAAGTTATTCGATTAGGGTCGATTGCGGGCCGAGGTAAGAGCGTTTCATGCCCCCGAAGTCGAGGACGATCTTTTGCAGGACGATGCCCGGGTCGCCGACGCGGATGCGCAGCGTGTGGCGTCCCGGCTTGTCGATGTGGAGCGTCGATTTGTTGACGGCGCAGTTGCGCAGCACGCTTTCGAACCACACCTGCGAGTATTCGACGTGCGACGAGGAGGGGGTGGCCAATGCCCCGTCGTCGATCTGGACGCTGTACTTGGTGTCGGTGTTCGTGTTTTCGCCGATGCGGAAATCGCGGTCGGCGTGGAGCGGGAAGGTCGGCAGCACGTAGGTGTAGACATCGACCGAACCGGCGTCGAAGGCGTAGAAGTCGTATTCGGCGCACGGGACGTCGCGGCTGCGGAAGATCTGGAGCGGGGCGGTCGGGTCGCCCAGCTGCAGCGCGGGGCCTTCGATGCCGAGGTCTTCGACGGCTGTTATTTTGATTCGGTCGTTTTCACGGACGCGGTGGCAGCCTGCGGCGGGGATCGAGACGCAGCCGTTGTTCTCGACGTAGATGCCGCGGAGCTCGGCCCGCGACGGGGCGGTGGGGTTGAAGAGCGATACGAGCACCTTCTCGGACTGTTCACCCGCGCGGAAGACGATCTGGGCCGGCACCGCGTTCCCCGAGGGGGCTTTCTCCCAGTCGATGCCCACCGTGATGCGCTCTTCGTCGGCGGTTTTTCCGGCGGATTTGCTCAGGACGACCCAGGGTTCGGAGGCATGCGCCGTCCAGGCGAGCGTGCCGCCGCCCCGGTTGTATATCTCGACGGGGTAGGTGCGGCGCAGGTAGTTGTCGAACGCAGGCAGGGCGTGGAAGGCCCGGGCGCCCGTGACGTCCTCGCCTGCGACCTGCAATGCCAGCCGGGGAGCGCCTGCGGCGTCGTGCGTTGCCAGGTGCGGCAGGTTGAAATAGGCGCTCACGCCGTCGTAGTTCTGGCGCATGGACATCATGTGGTTCCATTTGCCGCCGAGCAGCGAGTTATACCCCCGGGTGATGACCTGCAGGCTGTCGTAGCAGCGCTGCACCTCGTCGCGCACGGCATTGGTTGCCGCGCGGCCCTGGCGTGCGTACCAGCGGTTGCGCTGGCCGCCGAGCGTCATGCGGTTCATCAGTTCGGCGCCGCGCAGGGGGTAGTAGACCAACTGGTAGAAAGCCGGGCGGGCTTCGTCGCCGATCTCGTGCAACAGGGCTTCGGCTCGGGCGCCGAGCTTCCGGTAGGCCTCCAGCCGCCGCGGTGCCTCGTCGTAGTTGGTGAACGAGAAATCAGTGTCGGTAAGCTGCTCGCAGTTGTGGTCGAAGCGGTTCCAGTGGTAGCCCCAGCCCATGTATTCGGGCTTGCGGGGGAAGGCCAGCCGCAGGTGTTCGCGGGTCATCGCTTCGAGGCGGTCGTAGTACGCTTCGCCGAAGATGCCGGCCAGCCAGCGTGCCGGGTAGGTCACGACGTTGTCGGCCGTGAAGCGGCCGATGTCCCAGGCCATGTCGAGGAAGAGCGAAACCTGCATCTCCGAGCCTTTCAGGTCGCCGCAGTTCAAGAGCCACAGCCGGTCGGCCGTGGTGTCATAGGCCTTGCGCAGCTCTTCGTACATCAGCGACGGGGGCGTCGTGCTGAACCAGAGGTAGCTGTGCGGTACGCCCAGGTAGGAGACATGGTAGTAGACCCCGGAGCGCCCCGTGCGCCGCTGCTCGCGCACGCCGCTCAGACGTTTCATGTAGCCGTAGTTGTCGTCCGGCCAGACGATCGTGACGTCGTCGGGCAGTTCCAGCCCGTTGGAATAGATCTCCAGCACCTCCTTGTAGGGTGTGAACGCCTGCGGGACGGTCTCGACCGGGCGGTCGATGTTCTCGGCGAGGATTTGCCGCTGGTCGAGCAGCGCCTGCTGGAGCATCCGCACCTTTTCGTGCATGGGCAGCGTGGTCGACATGGCGCCGTCGTGCAGGCCGCGCAGCGCCAGCGTATAGACGTTCTCATAGGGGCTGTTCTCGCGCACGCGCTGCGTGAGCACGCGGTTGATACCCTCCTTGTTCTTGTCGTAGTTCCAGGGCCCCATCGTCTGGGTATCCCATTCGCTGGCGGTGTTCAGCAGCAGCGGTTCGCAGTGGGTCGATCCCATCACGATGGCGAACGTGTCGGCCACGAGCTTGTTTTCGGGGATTTGGTTGAACGAGGTGGAAACGGGGTGCATGGCCGGGGCGAGGTAGTTGGCCTTGAGGCGCAGCAGCAGTTCGCAGACCTTGGCGTAGGTTCTGGGGCCGATGTTGCCGCGCTCGGGCTCGAAGGTCTGCGAGGCCCAGGGCGTCAGACCCCAGTCCTCGTCGTTGAGGAAGATGCCGCGGTAGCGCACCGACGGCGTCTGGGAGTAGGTCGGCGGGGCGTCGACATGGAGCGCCGCATGTTTTTTCACCGGAACGTCGGCCCACCAGTACCAGGGGGATACGCCGATCAGCTCCGAGAGCGTGAAGAGCCCGTAGGCCGCGCCGCGGCGGTCGCTGCCCGCGATGACGAGGGCTTTGCGGATGCCCGGCAGGGGATTGGCGACGGTCTGGATCAGGTAACGCTCCCAGGCGCCTTCGAGCGGGGCGGTGTCGATCTTCCCCGCTTCGGAGAGCCTGCGGATGAGGGCGCTGCCTCCGACCGTCCCGACGATTACCGCCGGGCCTGTTTCTCCGGTCGCGGAGGTCACCTGCGGGCGTCGGCCCGTTACGGCCTCCACGTCGGCAGCGAAGAGCTCCGCCGCGCGTTTCACCACCGCGGCGTCGGATGCATCGTAGAGGATCGCGGCCGTCTGGCGGGGCGAGGCGAGGGTGAAGGCGTATTTGGTTTCCGGGCTTTTTTCGTGTACGGCCACCTGTGCGTGGCCTGCGGATACGGCCACGAGGGCCGACAACATAAGAATCAAGTGCTTCATGGGTATCGGTTTGCAT
>VOFI01000549.1_pt1 | contig 96001 bp, 105 predicted proteins | sample 5384131 | NCBI WGS metagenome assembly VOFI01 (sample SAMN12384728, study PRJNA508395) | human gut metagenome | isolation source: healthy gut H | host: Homo sapiens
ATCCACTATTTTCTTTTAAAAAATCAGCCTTTGTCAATTCGATCGTTTTCATTTTATTTTCTTTTTTTACCATTATTTATCGCTTTCGTTTCACAGGCGGCAAGCATAAGCGATAGTATACCCACCGTCAAAAAACAACACTCGTTTAATCATATTTCTTTTTCTCTTTTGAATGAACTTACAAACAATCCTCCTATCGCTGCTCCCCAAACCGTACTGGCAAAAGGAGAAGAGGTAATAGGACACGTACCCGTCGCACAACCTACGAACCGCCAATAAAGATAACCGCCCAAAGCACCTAACAGAATACCTGTGACCGGGAGCCAATAACGTTTCAACAGCATTTTCATTTTTCAAATTTATTATTTAGTTCTTAATTTATTTTCCAATAGAAATATATTCTACAAGAAATATCACGACAAATATATTCTCTATTTTCCATTAAAACAATTTTCCATAGGAAATATATTCAATTATAACGTTTTTTAACCACCAAGTATCTGCCCTATCCTCTCATATTTTATTTAGTTTAGGCGTAGTAAGAACAAGTAGAGGGCCACTTAAACATCTCCCCCCTGCCGTGCCCCGTAGCATTGCGGGGTGTGGCGCAACCATACGAACAGGGGGAGAAGTGCACAATGCTATCCTTATACCGAAACTGAAACACCACTTCCAATCCTCTCCCCCTGCCGTGTCCCGTGGCATTACGGGGTGTTTCCGTTAGGGAATATAGGGGGAGTGCCCGCAGGGCGAGGGGGTTGAAACAACGGAGGGGTTAAAAAATATCTGCAACAAAGGAAACGTATCAAGGCAACAAGGCAACTATCCGCCCTTCTCCTCTATGCGACAAAAATAAAAGAGACTACAAAAACAAAAGATGCTGAAAAGAGATTTGTGAGAAATACTTCATCGGTAAATAAAGAAATGATACATACCATTCCTCTTTTTTTGCTAATTTTGCGACAAAACCCACAGCGAACAAATGAATTACAAAGTCTTTGCTCCACACGACTGCCACATAGAAGTCGAACTGCCGGCATCCAAAAGTATCAGCAACAGGGCACTCGTCATAAACGCCCTGTGCGACGATTCGATACCGATAACCAACGTGTCCGACTGTGACGACACACGGGTCATGAAACAGGCTTTCACGAAAAAAACAGTTCGATCGATATACACGGAGCAGGAACAGCCATGCGATTTCTCACGGCCTACTATGCTCAAAAACGAGATTACGAATGTATCATATCGGGCTCCGAGAGAATGAAACAACGCCCCATAAAAATACTGGTCGATGCTCTACGCTCTCTGGGAGCAGATATCCGATACTTCGACAAAGAAGGATTCCCCCCCTTTGCAAATTTTTGGGAAAGAACTAAGAGGCGGAGAGCTTTCTCTACCGGGCAATGTCAGCTCCCAATACATATCGGCACTACTCATGATAGCACCTTATATGCAAAACGGATTGGAGCTGACTCTCACAGGCAAAATAGTTTCTACGATCGAAATGACTCTCGAAATGATGTCTCATTTCGGTATAGAGACACACCGCTCCAACAATACCATACGAGTTCTGGCCGGCCGATACTGCCCGAAGCAATTCCAAATAGAACCGGATTGGTCGGCGGCTTCCTATTGGTATGAAATCGCGGCGCTCGCACCCGAAGCTGAGATATTCTTGCCGAATCTCTCGAACAAAAAGCCTTCAAGGCGATGCCCGCATAGCCGCACTTTTCGAACCTCTGGGTGTTTCCAGCCTGTTTTCTCAGGAAGGCATAAAACTAAGAAAATCGGACAAAACCATTTCATTATACGAACAGGACCTATCCGAGCAACCCGACTTAGCCCAAACCCTTGTCGTAACTTGCTGTTTAATAGGGCTTCCGTTCAAATTCACAGGCCTGCAAACCCTTAAAATAAAGGAAACAGATCGCATATCCGCTCTACAAAATGAACTTATTAAATTAGGATATAAACTAATATCTTCGGATAAATCACTCGAATGGAACGGAGAATCTATCGCTCCGAAGATTACACCGGTCATAGAAACCTACGACGATCATCGCATGGCTATGGCATTTGCCCCGGCCTCGTTTCTCTTCCCGGGAATAAAGATAAAAGACATTTCGGTAGTGGATAAATCATACCCCAACTATTGGAAAGACCTCTGTAAAGCAGGCTTCTCGCTTGAAAAGGACGAAAAAGAAGGAACACGATTATGATTATACTCATTTCAGCCATCATACTTTTAGGTATTGTTACTTACTATTTCCATCGACGGATTTAAAAAAACAGGTTGAAAAAACTAATAAAATAGTTCAAACCGAAATTCAAGAACCTCCGCAAGAATGTTGCGGACGGCATCTCGTTTGCGAACGCGACAGCCTGCTCGCCGGAGTAAGCCAAACAATAGAATACTACGACGACGAAGAGCTCGATGCTTGGAAAGGAATCGAACCCGACAGCTATACACCCGAACAAATAGAACTCTTTCGGGAATTTTCTATACGCTACGACCGGAAGATGTGCCGGGGTGGGTACGCAGTTTGCAATTACGACAAATCGCCGTCCCCGAGTCACTGCGAGACGAAATACTGCTCGTTGTCAATGAACAAAGAACGATCGACAAATAATTGCTTATGATAGACATTCTCAATTATACATTCTTTCAAAATGCTTTGTGGGCGATACTACTCATTTCCATAACAAGTGCCATCATCGGCACATACATCGTCGCACGCCGCATGCTATTTATTACCGGGGGCATAACCCATGCATCTTTCGGTGGTTTGGGTGTAGGGTATTACCTCGGCATCAATCCCACGCTTTCGGCTCTTGTTTTCGCTATCCTTTCCGCATTGGGAGTCGAATGGCTGTCTCGGGGCAAATCGGTTCGTGAAGACTCTGCCATAGCGGTCGTATGGGCGTTAGGCATGGCAATCGGGATCATTTTTATTTTCATGACACCCGGCTACACACCGGGGCTCACGGAATTTCTTTTCGGAAACATTCTCACCATCACCCGCACGGATATATTCATCTTTGCGGCCTTTGCCTCATTATTGATTTTCTACACCGTGTTGCAATACAAGACCATCGTATATACGGCTTTCGATGCCGACTTTGCCCACACCCGCGGTATCAAGACACGCCTCGTCAACTATATCATGACATTTTTTGTGGCGACCGCCGTGGTTCTTACCATTCGTCTGGTCGGTATCATGCTCCTCATCTCCATACTCTCTTTACCGCAAATGATCGCCGAACTTTTCTGTCACAAATTCCGAAATATCGTTTGGCTGTCGGGAGCAATCAATCTCCTCTGCGGCATAGGAGGACTATTACTCTCCTATTGGCTCGACGTCCCTGCGGGAGCAACCATCGTATTTACCTTGATAATCGCCTATTTTGTTGTAAAAATTATAGCTTCCTACCTACATTCTGCAACCGGTAAAAAGCAATAAAACAGGAAAAATTCAGTTTAAAAAAATGGAGTATTATCCCTATAACATCGATTGAAAAAAAAGAATACTACATACTATCGGTTTATTTATTGTTCTTACACTCGTATCTTGTTCCACGAAAAAGAATACGGCGGTGACACGTTTTTACCATAGCTTTACCACCCGCTACAACGTCTATTTCAACGGAATAGAAAATTACAAAGAACAACTCAAAGAGATGGAAGAAGGATACGAGGATAATTTCACGGACCTCCTGCTCATGCATCCGGCACAAGCCTATGCAAATCCCAAAGACCCGCAACCATCGGGAAGTTTCGATCGGACTATCGAGAAATGCCAGAAAGCCATACAGTTGCATTCCATTAAGAAAAGGCCGAAAAGAAATTCTAAAAATGAGCGACCCCAAATACCGGGAGTATATGAAACGGGACGAATACAACCCGTTTATTCACAACGCATGGAGGCTTATGGGAAAAGCACAATACTACAAAGGCGATTTCCTCGGAGCCGCCGCGACTTTCCTTTATATATCCCGCCATTTCACTTGGATGCCCGATTTGGTAGCAGAGTCGCGCATTTGGCAAGCTCGGTGTTACATCGCTATGGGCTGGTTGTACGAAGCGGAAGATATACTGCTCAAAATCAACAACGAGAAATTGCCCGAATCCCAAAACAACTGGTTTGCGACAGTCAATGCCGATTACCTTGTTCACAAAGGGGAATACGAAAAAAAGCTATTCCTTTTCTCGAAACGGCCATTAAGTCTGCTTCGAGCAAACAACAACGCATCCGAATGACATTCCTGCTGGCGCAACTCTATGCAGCCACACAAAATCCGACGAAAGCATACCAGACATACGGAAAAGTCATCGGCATGAATCCACCCTATCGAACCGAATTCAATGCTCGGATCAAACAAACCGAAGTCTATTCGGGGAAAGATATTTCGAAAGAAGTAAAGAAACTCACCCGTATGGCTTCCCGGGATCGTAACAAAGAATATCTCGATCAAATATACTACGCCATCGGCAATCTCTACCTGTCCCGCAAAGACACGCTCAAAGCGATGGAAAACTACCGCTTGGCAAATCAAAAGAGCACTCGCAACGGCATAGAAAAAGCCATCTGCCAAATCACGCTCGGCAATCTCTATTTCGAAAGAAGAGAGTATGTCGATGCCCAACCGTGCTATGCCGAAGCCATTCCCCAACTGAAAGAAGACTATCCCCAATACGACCTGCTCTCCCGACGATCGTCCGTCCTCGACGAGCTGGTTGTCTATGCACAAAATGTCGAGCTGCAAGACAGTTTGCAAAACTTGGCGGCCATGAGCGAAGACGACCGGAACAAAGCCATACAAAAAATCATCGACAACCTCATCAAAAAAGAAAAAGAAGAGGCCGAAGCACAACAGCGAGAAGAATATCTCGCCCAACAACAAGGGCCTCAGTTCAACAACGACAACTCGGCCAAACAAAATACGACGATTCTCTCTGGGGACAAATCATGGTATTTCTATAACAAGCCTATGGTTTCTGCCGGTAAAACCGAATTCCAACGGATTTGGGGTAGCCGAAAACTCGAAGACGACTGGCGTCGTCGCAACAAATCGGGATTCTCCATGAGCGACTTTGCCGAGCAATCGGGAAACAGTGAAAACGAAGATTTGGCCGACAATTCTCTCCCCGATGAAGAAAACCCCGACAGCATACAGTCCGACGCGGCCGACGATCCCCATAAACCCGAATTCTACCTCAAACAAATACCTATGACACCGGAGGCAATGGAAACATCGAACGAAGTCGTTGCCGAAGGCTTGTTCAACATGGGTATTATCCTCAAAAACAAACTCGAAGACTACCCGGCGGCCATCGCCAACTTCAACTTATTGGAAGAGCGGTTCCCCGAGAACCCCTACCGACTCGACGTATACTATAACATGTACCTCATGTACATGCGTAACGGAGATGTCGTCACCGCAGGGATATACCGGGATAAGATTCGTTCTGTATTCCCCGAAAGCCCCTATGCGCAAGCTATGGCCGATCCGCATTATTTGGATAATCTGCGACGCATGAGCACTGTCCAAGATTCTATTTACGAAGCCACCTATGCCGCTTATCTCGAAAACGACAACAGAACGGTACACGGGAACACGACTTTCATGAAAGAAAAATATCCGCTCTCGCCGCTTATGCCCAAATTCCTTTTCCTCGATGCACTGGCCTAGATCGGTGACAAACAGTACGACCATTTCAAAGCAGGCTTGAAAGATTTGCTCGAACGTTACCCGCAAGCCGATGTTTCGCCTATGGCGACCACAATGCTCAAAGGAGTCGCTCAGGGACGTCAGGTTGCCGAAGGCAGCGGAAACATGCGGGGAATGATTTGAAGGCACGGCTCACCAACGATACGACGACGTTGGCAAACGATACCGCTCAGGCAACGTTCACACAAGACCTGAATGCACCGCACGTGCTGCTTCTGGTCTATGCGACCGACAGCGTGTCGTCCAATCAATTACTCTTCGACGTGGCGAAACACAACTTCACCAGCTTCGTCATTAAAGATTTCGACCTCGAAATAATGACCTTTAACGAAATAAGTATGTTAGTTGTCAAAGGATTTAATAACTTTGACGAGTTATCCCACTATCGTCGGGTTCTCGATAACAGCGAAACATTCCGTTACCCGCCGGGAGTAAGACCCGTAATGATCAGCGAGGATAACTTCAAGAAACTGCTCGAAGGATACAGTTTCGAAGACTATTTCTTATTCCTTGAAAACAATCCTCAACCGACAGAGCCTTATGAAAAACGGTAAAATACTTTGGGCCGATGATGAAATCGATTTACTGAAACCGCATATCCTCTTTCTGCAACAAAAAGGATATGAAGTCACAACTGTATCGAATGGACGAGATGCGCTTGAAAAAGCTGCTCATGAGACCTTCGACCTCATTATCCTCGACGAAAACATGCCGGGATTGAGCGGGCTCGATACCCTCGGCCAGATCAAGATGGAAAATCCCGAGATTCCCGTCGTCATGATCACCAAGAGCGAAGAAGAAAACATCATGAACCAAGCCATCGGAAACAAAATATCCGATTACCTCATCAAGCCGGTCAATCCCAATCAGATTCTCCCTCTCCATAAAGAAAAATCTCCACCACAAAGAGATCATCTTGGAAAAGACATCGAGCGACTATCGACAGGAGTTCCAACACATTAGCAGCCAAATAAACGACTCCTATTCTTGGAACGACTGGTTCGAAGTTTACAAAAAGCTCGTGTTCTGGGAATTGGAACTCACACAAGCCGAAAGCGATATGGACGAACTGCTCACCATGCAGAAGACCGAAGCCAACAGCGCTTTCGCCAAATTCGTCAAGAAAAACTACGAAAAGTGGATTACCGGAGGCGAGCATCCTTGATGAGCCATGAACTTTTCAAAACCAAAGTCTTCCCCCTCATCGACAACGGGGAGAAAGTATTTTTCATACTCATCGACAACTTCCGTTTCGACCAATGGAGAGTAATCAAACCTCTGCTTAACGAATACTTTACGGCCGAGGAAGACCTCTATTTCAGTATCCTGCCCACAGCCACGCAATATGCCCGCAACGCTATCTTCTCCGGTTTGCTGCCCAACCAGATAGCTCGCATGTTCCCCGACCTATGGGTAGACGAGGACGAAGAAGAAGGAAAAAAACCTGAACGAGGCTCCCCTCATTCAGACACTGCTCGACCGGTTCCGCAAACGATATACATTCTCTTACAATAAAATCAACGAATCGGCATTCGGCGAAAGACTCATTCAAAACTTCCCGCAAATCGAGAATAACCAACTCAATGTCTGCGTGCTCAATTTCGTCGATATGCTTTCCCATGCTCGCACCGAATCCAAAATGATTCGTGAGCTCGCCTCCTCGGAGGCCGCCTACCGCTCCATTACCGAGTCTTGGTTCCGCCACTCGTCGGCGCTCGACCTCTTCCGCAAAATCGCCGAAAAAAAAGATTTTAAAATCATTCTCACCACCGATCACGGGACGGTACACGTCAATAACCCCATCAAAGTAATCGGCGATAAAAAATACCAATACCAACTTACGGTATAAAGTAGGGAAATCGCTCAGCTACAACCCCAAGCAGGTATATGAAATCAAAACACCCGAACGATACGGACTGCCGTCGCCCAACGTCAGCTCCACCTACATATTCGCCACGAACCACGACTTCTTTGCATACCCCAATAATTACAACTACTACGTAGGGTACTATAAAGATACGTTCCAACACGGAGGCATCTCTATGGAAGAAATGATGATTCCCTTGATAACACTCACGAAAAATAAAAACTCATGCACACGCTTACGATAAAAATCTCGACCAAATACAAGAAACAGCCCGCCAATTCATTAAGCTCATGGGCGACAATACGGTATTCGCTTTTCACGGCAACATGGGAGCCGGAAAAACGACTTTCATTAAAGCCGTTTGTGAAGAACTCGGTGTAGACGACCCCGTCAATAGTCCCACATTCGCCATTATCAACGAATACCGGTCCGCTACTACCGGCGAACTCATCTACCACTTCGATTGCTACCGGCTCGACAAAATCGAAGAAGCCTATGACCTCGGAGCCGAAGACTATTTCGCCAGCGGGGCTCTCTGCTTCATCGAATGGCCCGACAAAATCGAAGAGCTGCTCCCCTACGATTGTGTAAATGTCCATATCGCCGAGACCGAAAACGGAGCCCGGTCGATTACACTCGACATCTGAAAATCATAGTATCGTCCGAAACTCCAATCCTATATTTTTTCTTGCCAAGCGAGGCCTCGAAAAAATAGGAGAAATATCCTCAGGAAAAAATGTTGAACCCGCTACCACAATGAACGACACCCCGGCACTCATTCCTGCACTCATCGTTCTATGCCTGTTTCTCATATCGGGCATACTGTCCCTCTGTGCGGCGATAGCCGACTGGAATTGGTTCTTCAACAGCAAGAACTGCCGCATGCTCACATCGAAACTTTCCCGCCGAAAAGCCCGTTGGCTTTATGGAATCATCGGCTGTCTCATTCTCTATATGACAGTAGTCATCGCTCTCGATATCTTATCAAAAACCCCGATTATCGACGGATAAATCAAATTGCCCCCTTTTCTCTCTTTACCCCCATAAAAACAAAAATTCTTCCTCATTGTTATATAAATAGATTCAGTCATATTGACTCAAATATTAAAATATAACAATAACATTATGAAAAAACTTTTGTTGGGAGCAATCTCCTTTCTCGTCCTCTTCTCTGCTTGTAAAGACGATGACAATGTAAACAGTAACACCACACCGCCGGAAGAGACTCAACTGGTAACCCCCGAAGTAAGAGCCCGTATCGCCGACCCTCTCAATCAAAACCCGTTTACGGGTATTCTCGAAATTTATCCGTGTAATGCCGAAACTTCCATTTATTACGGGAACTTTATCAACGGAAATAAAACTGTATTCAATGGATACTATACCATATTAGACGGGCATGTATATGGAGAATACAATAGACCGCTCCATCTTCCTCTGGGAACATACAATATGGTATATTGGGGAACTCCGAAATACGATGACCCCATTTATAATACACCGGCCATTAACTCCCCCGGCATAACGCAAGGAGTTGACCTTTCCAATTTATATTTCAGATTAAGGACCAATACCGATAATACTTACATGCCCGTATATGATTTAGTGCATGCTGTAAAACCGGCACAACAAATAGGAGAAGATTTACAGGCTTCATTGACGCGTGTAACTGCCGGACTTAAAATAATTGCAAAAATGAAGCAAAACGAAGTTTTCAGCCCTATGATTACAAACATTCAAGCTCGTATCGGAGGTATTGCCGAAAAAGATGAACTTCTATACAGCCGAAACTGAAAACAAGACCAAAACAGTAAAATTTAATCTGGAACGTTCTACCGACGGGACAATCATGAGCAACGCTACGGTCATGCTGTTCCCCTCCGCCGAGAATCCTCCTTTGGAACTGATCATTACATTGGAAGACGGTAGCGAACATAAACTCTCCAAAAATTTAAGTTCGACCCTTTCGGAAAACACAAAACTGACTCTCAACATCATTTTGGGAGAAATCATGTCCGGTGAAACGCCCGGCGACTTCTCTATCGAGGACTGGAACGAGATAAGCGAAACTATCGAATTCCCTGTTATAAATTAACAAACTATATATATTATACTTACACAAGAAAAGCGGTCAAAGAATTGACCGCTTTTCTTGTATGATAACCCCATTTCCCTATCTCGGGATATCAAGTAGAAAATCAAAGGGGAAAATAAACATAAATTTTAGCGAACGCAATGAATTGCATTTATCCTTCTCCCCTGCTTCGATACTTAGGAGAAGGTCGAATACGTCTTGTCTTACCGGCAAATTACGCGATAAAAGAATGTCGCAAAACACCTCCCCTATCTTATCTACGATGAGCAGAGGAAGAGGTGCATACCCTATTTATTGCTGCTGTTGATATTACTCCTTCTCTCCTGCCGTGTCCCGTAACATTACGGGGTATTTCAGTTTTCCTATCGAAGATATATAAAACTCCTCTCCTGCCGTGCCCGCAGCATTGCGGGGTGTTGCGGAGTAATATAGGGGAGGTGGCACGTAGTGACGGAGGGGTTAAAAAATATCCGCAATAGGAGAAACGTATCAAGACATCAACCTCTCCCTCTGCCGTGCCCCGTAGCATTACAAGGTGTTTCTGTTTTTCTCTATCGGAGATATTTAAAACTCCTCCCCTATGTGGCGCCAGCCATATAGGGGAGGTGGCACGTAGTGACGGAGGGGTTAAAAAATATCCGCAATAGGAGAAACGTATCAAGGCATCAACCTCTCTCCCAGTGTGCCGCAAATATCGAGAAGATACCGAAGAAACGACAATCCGTTATTCCTCCACGATTACTATTTCCTCGTCCTCTTTAATCTGGCGATACATAGCCACCGTCATGAACATAGTGATAATCATAGTTACGAATACACCTATAATCAAAGCTACGAGCCCTAATAAATTCAGAACGATAATCATCAAAATACAAAGAAGGATAGTCCACATGTTTCCCTGTGTCATCGTCCAGCTTTTACGAACCGCACCCATGACTCCGATAGAAAAATCTTCGACGTAAGCATAAACGGCGAACATCAACCGCAAAGCAATATAAAAAGACACCAAAAGCAGCACCAAAAACAGAATACCCGTCACTCCGCCGAATGCCTGTCCCATAAAATGTCCGAATGAATAAGGATCGGCTAAATTAAAAGAAACCGCACTTGCTCCCGCTCCGATAAACAAAACGATAAAGCCCAACACCAATGGAATACAATAACAAACGGCAACAATAACATTCACCCCTATGAGTCCGCCCAATTTCGGGAGTAATTCTCCGAATACTGAGAACGAAGGTTCTTCCCCATCGTATGCATTCAATAAAATTTTAGCGAATCCCGCATTCCCACACAGACAAAACCAGATTCACTAAATACAAAATCCAATAGCGAAACGTAGTTGTATCAGCTCCGCTGAGCAAGCTGATGACCCACAATAAAACCATATAACCCAAAACCAGACCGAGCATAACGATAAAATGCTTCTTGGTCAATTCCCAATCCTTTTTGAGAGCACCCGAGGGCGACAGATGTAGTGATTTCATATCATCAAAATTTAATTGTGTTTTCAATACATGCCAAGAAGGTGCAAACGCAATCAGAAACAAATTCTTCTGAATATGCCGAGTGCAACCCGCTTTCGCAACGTATGCAAATATAATATATTAAAAAGGAAAAAAACATAACTCAAAAACAACAATAATGTAATTTTTCGCTAATTTTGAGAAGTTGTTTTAAATTTATTCCGAGACAGATTGAGACCTATGTTGAAGCAGATTGGAGTCCGAGATACGCAGTCAATAGCGGGCTATTGACAAAAATCAAGGGATTCAAGATGCGAGACAGGGGCTCAATATGGCCGGAACATACCTGCCTGCAATGATAATATTATTTACAATAAATTTAAAACAGCTTCTGAAATATCTTTTTATCCAAAAGAGCAAAAACGCATGAAAACCATTCATATCGAAAACAATTTTGCACAGGTCTGCCCCGGCCTGAAAATTGGTATCATCGGAGCACAAGTAACCAATACCGAAACCGCCCCTCGTCTGTGGGAACAAATAGACGACGAAGCCTCCCGCATCGCAGCCGCCTACAAAATCGACGAAATAAACAAACGACCCGCTATACAAGCCACACGAAAAGCCTATCGGTCTTTCGGTAAAGACCCCAATCGGTATCGAGTTTCCTCCGAGGCCCTTTGCAGGCGCATTATCAGAGGTCTGGGAATCTATCGCATCGATACGTTGGTCGATCTCATCAATCTGGTCTCTGTCCGTTCGGGATACTCCATCGGAGCTTTCGATGCCGATCGTATCGAAGGAGACACTCTCATTTTGGGAGTCGGGAAAGAAGGAGAAATCTTCCGAGGTATCGGCCGGGGCGTTCTCAATATCGAAGGACTCCCGGTTTACCGCGACGATAAAGGAGGTATAGGCACGCCCACCAGCGACGAGGAACGGACTAAAATAACGCTCGACACCAAAAACTTGTTCGTTATAATCAATGCTTATGGCGAAGAAATGCCTCTCGACGAAACCATAGCCTTCACAACGGGGCTGCTACGGCAATACGCTTCTGCCGAGAATATCCGCACAGACATAGTTTCGCCCGACCTTTTCATCGATTAAGATCGAGTACTTCTGTAAAAGATAGCGCTGCATTTCCTTGACAAAAAGGGAATATTTTCCTATTTTTGCTAAAAAGCATCAGCGTTATGAAAAAATTTCGGATTTCCCTCCTGTGGCAAGTCCTCATCGCCATAGCGACAGGTATCGCGCTGGGACAGTTTCTGCCCGTTCCCGTCGCACGTATATTCGTCACCTTCAACGGGCTGTTCGGCAACTTTCTCACCTTTGCCATTCCGCTCATTATCATCGGACTGATTATCCCGGCCATTTCCGATTTGGGGAAAGGCGCAGGACGGTTGTTGCTCGTCACGGCGGCCATCGCCTACGGTTCCACCGTATTTTCGGGATTCTTCACCTATTTCAGTGGAAGAGCTGTTTTCCCGGAACTGATTACCGAATCCGCACACACAGCGGCGATAATAGACAACCCCGGTAACATGGCGTTAAAGCCCTATTTTACAGTCGAGATGCCTGCCCCTCTCGACATCATGACCGCCCTGCTGCTCTCTTTCTGTATTGGATTGGGACTATCCGTAGTCAAAGGCAACACCCTGAGAATGGCCGCCGCCGATTTCCGCGACATTGTCTCCTTGCTTATAGCAAAAGTCATTATACCGTTATTGCCGCTACACATTTTCGGGATATTTCTCAACATGACGGTTTCGGGACAAGTCGCCTCGATTATCTCCGTTTTTGTCAAAATCATCGTAGTCATATTCATCTTACACATTCTTTTGCTGCTCGTTCAATTCGTCTTAGCCGGTATCATCGGGAGAAAAAATCCGCTGCGATTATTGAAAAATATGCTTCCCGCTTATGCCACCGCGCTCGGCACGCAATCTTCCGCAGCGACCATTCCGGTCACGTTGGCTCAAACCATTAAAAACGGAGTGAGCAAAAACATTGCCACCTTTGTTATTCCTTTATGCGCCACCATACATCTATCGGGTAGCACGATGAAAATCACGGCATGTGCTATGGCGATTATGATGATGAGCGGCATGCCCGTAAATACGACAGATTTCAGTGGGTTCATACTCATGCTCGGCATTACGATGGTCGCAGCGCCCGGAGTCCCCGGCGGAGCTATTATGGCGGCGTTAGGCATACTTGAAGGCATGCTGGGGTTCGACGAAACGGCACAAGCTCTCATGATAGCGCTATATATTGCGATGGATAGCTTCGGAACCGCTTGCAACGTCACAGGCGACGGAGCCATTGCCGTCATTGTCGACCGAATAGATGGGAAAAAAAGAAAATCTCATGCAGCATTCCTAAAACAAAAACCGTCTTTCAAATATATACTATTAAGTAAAATTTATTTATAAATACCCAACATATTAACACTTTCAGACATGAAAAAAGGAATATGGATCATCGTGGCAGCTCTCCTTTCGTTAGGGGCTATCATCGGGGCAAATGCTCTGGTAAGCACGACAAACGTAAATACTATGAAGAAAAAATTATCGACCGAAGAACAAATCAAGATTGCACCGAAAGCGGCCGTCGACTCGGCAACGGTCGCTTTAAAAAAGCACTGTCCCAACAAAATGCTCCGGCTGTAATCGCTGCACTTGTCAAACAATCTGCGGCACAACTCCTCATCGACAGGGACAGTCTTCCGGCGATTATCGATAAGACAACCGCTCTCGCCGATCGTTCCGAGAACCCTGTCGAACAAAGTTTGCTACGGCTGTTAACAGCTCAGATGTACAATCTCTATCTCGACAGAAATTATCAGATACGCTGGCGGGACGAAATCGACGATTTCTCGTTACCCGTCGAGTCTTGGAGCAAAAACATGTTTACCGAAAAAATAGATACGCTCCTCGCACAAGCCACGGCCCCGGCCGAAGCCTTACAAAAACACGCTGGTCGAGAGTTACCGAGAGGCGCTTTCCATAGGGACCGACTCGCTCTTCCGCCCTACACTTTACGACTTCGTGCTGAACGAAGCCATAGAAATATACGAGGGAATGGACGAATATAGCAGAATACAACCGCTTGTCCGCCAAAAACTTCTTTCCCCGGCAAAAGAATTTACAGCCGCTGTATCTTCTGGCAAAACGATCAAGGACAACCGCATTTTGCAACTCTACGCCGATGCCTTGAAATTCCATGCCGCCGATGAACTATCCGCTCCATTTATGATGTGGGATCTGAATCGGCTCGAATACCTCGGCAAAGGTATCTATTTTTACGATGAAAGTTCGGCCTATTACGACTACATCGGTCAATTAAAAACGATTCTGGACGATTACCGGGCGAAACCCTACTCGGTCGAAATCGCCACCGTTCTGGTCTCGAAACTACGGGAATCCGGGAAATACGACGACGCCAAACAAGCCCTCGACATTTGCGACCGATGGATAAAAGACTTTCCGAAATATCGCCGAATAAACGCACTCAAAAATCAACGCAACGGACTCACCGGGAAAAAAGCATCTTTCAATCTGCCCAACGTCTCTTATCCGGGTCAAACAGATAGCGTAGAACTCTCATTCCGCAACGTCGATACACTCACCGTAAATATCTATCGGCAACCCGACACGCTGTCGTTCTATGCCAGAGAACAATACCGGCCGCAACAAAACGATTGGGATCGCAGTAACTGCGTTTATACCCACAAATACGGACTGAACCGGCCGCTCTCTTTGATTCCCGAAAAAAAAGATCGCCTTTCCCCATCTCGCTCCCGGATATTACGTTGTGGAAATGCTCATCGACGGGAAACCCGGTAGTTCGACTGTAAACCACACGGTATCGGGCATAAAAACCATTGTCCGCAGTGCAGGTGAAAAAAGCATGGAACTGCTCGCTGTCGATGCCCAAACCGGTAAACCCATACAAAACGCCGATGTCACGGTTTACACCGCAAAAAACAGAAGCTATGAGCAAGTCAAAGAGATAAGTCGGCTCAAAACCGATAAGAATGGACTCTGTATAATCGACACGAACGATACCCGATATTACGCTTTCGCCCAAATATCCACTCCGACAGACGGTTATTCACCTCTTGCAGACTTATCTTACACAGGCTATTGGGATCGATACGACAAAGAGAAAAAGACCGCTCTTTTCTCCGATCGCTCGCTCTATCGTCCGGGGCAGACCGTTTATTTCTCGGGAATACGATACGTCAATAACACGGAAGAAAGTCGCGTGATACCTCGTGAGAAATGTACGGTACGATTCATCGATCCCTCTTCACGGACACTGTCCACTCTCGAAGTGACCACCGATGAATACGGACAGTTCAACGGCTCGTTCGTGATACCACAAGGTAACATGCTTGGGAATTATACCATACAAGTCGATGGGTCTTGGGCCAATGCGCTCAGCATTTCGGTAGCCGAATACAAGTTACCGATGTTCAAGGTCGAATTCGACCCCGTAAAAGAGGGAACGAGTTTTGGAAAACCGCTCACGATAAAAGGTAGCGCAGTCAGTTACAGCGGAGTTCCGCAAGCCGGAGCAGAAGTCGAATACACGATTTCCCGCCGAACGAACCCGTTCTTCCGGCTTTATCTCCCCCATGAACAAATCGCTTCTGGTTCCTCGGTAGTCGATAAAGCAGGTAACTTTGCCATCACGTTCACCCCGAAACGAGAATCTTCGGAAGAAAATATCAATAAGGAACAAGCCTATATCTACACCGTCACAGCGACCATAACCGCACCTACGGGCGAAACGGTAGAGCAATCCGTTTCGGTACAAGTGGGCGATTCCCCCTATTTCATTTCTATTTCCGCACCGCAATACATCGACAAATATAAATCGGCAGGACAAATCAAGGCCGAAATTCATACGCTCAACGGACAGACCGTACAACGGGCCTGCCGCCTCGTATTCTATTCATTATACGACTCCGACGAAGAAAATCTCGACAGCCTCAAAATAAAAATGCAAGTCGGCGAAGTTCTCATCGCAGCCGACGGGAAAGCTGTCTATCCCGATTTTACCAAATGGCAATCGGGCCCCTACCGTATCGTGGCATTTAGCGACGATGAAACAGGGCGTATCATTCGCAATGAAACTAATTTCGTGCTGTACAGCGATAAAGACAAACGGCCTCCCCGCTTTGCCGGATTATGGCTTCCCCGCACCGAACTGACCGCCGAAGTAGGCGAAACGGTAAAAAATTCCCATAGGAAGCTCTTTCAAAAACGCCTATGTCTTCTATTCCGTTTATACACCCGACAGGTTGATCGAAACCAAAATGATAAAGCTCGACAATCGCTGTAAAACAATCGATTTCAAATTCGACGATTCTTTCGGCGGATTGGCGACGATCAGTCTGCTCACGATCAAAGAAGGAGAAATGACGACCGCCCAAGCGACCATACGCACGGCCGCTCCCGATAAAAAGCTCGACATCAAGGCCTCCTCTTTCAGGGATAAATTGCTACCCGGCAGCCTTGAAAACTGGACCTTCTCGATAACCGATACCGAAGGGAATCCCGTGAGCGCACGATTCATGACCGAGATTGTCTACGACTTTGCCGAGTCCTCCTATTTGCCCGATCGAAAGCTCCACCGAGTTTCTCAACTTCGGATTGCTGTGGTACGGTAAAGCAAGACCTCTGGCGATACGAGGTGCGGCACAAAGCGAGGGATACGATATTGCAGATTTCCGTGAAGTAATTGGAGAACAACCGGTATTGGAAGAATGTGTCGTAACGGAACTAAGCTCTGCCCAAAAGGAGTTGCTGTCGAAAATAAGACTATTTCTATCGCCGATATCGCCGGGACAGAAGAATCTGCTGCCGACTCCTATCGCACAAGCGAGGTAGGTACGGCATTCTTCTATCCCACCCTGATGTCCGATTCTCTCGGCAACGTCTCCGTTTCCTTCACTGTACCCAATGAAAATGCGACTTGGCAATTCTATGCGCTGGCATACACAAGCGACCTTTTCACGGGACGATACGAAGCACAAACCATATCGAGTAAACCACTTATGGTATCGCCCAATCTGCCGCGATTTGTCAGACAAGGAGACGAAGTCACCGTATCGACAGCCATACAAAACCGCACGGACAAGGTGCAGGAAGGAACCATTCTTTTCGAATTGTTCGATCCTTATACCGAGAAGGTCTCCGACTCTCGAAAATTCGCCTTCATCGTCGATGCCGGAGAAAACCGCACGGTCGATTACAGCTTCTCCGTTCCCGAAGGAATCGAAGTATTAGGCTTCCGCACAAAAGCTAATCCACCCTGCAACACAGCGATGGAGAACAACAGATACTGCCCGTATTGCCCGCAAAAGTGCTGGTAACCGACAGTAAACCGTTCTATATCCCCGGAGGCAAACACTCGACCTCGATCACATGGTCCGGCATGGACAAAAAAATGAAATCACCGACGGTAGAAAACTATCGCATGGTTCTGCAATATTGTGATAATCCGGTGTGGTATGCGGTACAAGCCCTGCCGCCGTTGGCCGATTTAACCGGCGACGATGCGATTTCGGCAATGGCTTCGCTCTTCTCCAACAGCGTGGCAGTAATGCTCGCGAACTCCAACCCCCGCATTGCACAAGCCATCGAATCATGGAAAGCCACGGGAGGGAAAGAATCTCTCGTCGCTGTTGGCTCAAAACGAAGAACTGAAACAAGTATTGCTCTCGGCCACCCGTGGGTATTGGAGGCAGACAACCAAACCGAACGAATGCAACAGTTGTCCACGCTCTTCGACAAAAACCGGGCGGAACGACTCACCCGAGAGGCGATACTCAAACTCCACAATCTGCAAACTACCGAAGGCGGTTGGAGCTGGTTTAGTGGTATGAAAACTAATTTCTTAGTTTCTATAAATACATTGGAAGGCTTTTCGAGATTGCGAAAATTAGGTGTGCCTCTTGATGAAAGTCAAATAAAAGAAATGCAAATTTCTGCCGTCGCATACCTCGACAAAACGATTGTAAATCAGAGAAAAAAGAACCCGGATAAAAACCTCTTATGAGGATATCTGCTACCTCTATGTACGCTCTTCATACAGAGATATACCTTTGGCCGGGGGAAACCCTCGACCTGCATAAAAAGATGGTCGAAAAAACTAAGATATTGGGTCAACCTCTCTACGATAGAAAAAGCCTATGCCGCCACGGCCCTTTATAGATATGGCTTTGTCGAAGACGCAAAAGACATCTTGAAGTCCCTGCGGCAATATGCCGTCAGTCAGCCAGCCAAAGGCATGTACTGGCCCAACAATCGCTCGCATTATTACTACAACAACAGTGCCGTACAAGAACAGTGTGCCCTATTCAACGCATTCTCCGAAATCGAGCCCGTAACCTCCGAACTGGATGCCATGCGGCAATGGCTGCTCTCCCAAAAACAAACCAACGACTGGGGGAGCCGTACCCTCTACGCTCGAAGCTATATATGCTTTGCTTGAAGGCGGGACAGACTGGCTTGCTCCCGACGAGAGTAAAACATCGATCGTTTGGGGAGGACAGGAAATGAAAAACAATCCCGAAGAACCTTTTTGGGACTGACGGAATACACATTGTCCGGTAACGAAATCTCTGCGGCTGCCGCCAAAGCCGTTATTTCCACCGATCATGAACAACCCTCGTGGGGCGCAATGTACTGGCAATACTACGACGATGTCAAAAACGTAACTTCCGCATCGGTCGAAGACCTCGCGCTCTCACGGCAAATCGTGGTAAGACAACAAGGAGCGCAATCGGCGACCTATGTACCGATCAACCGCGTCACGCTCAAAACAGGCGATCGCATAGCCATACGGCTCACCATCTCCGTCGGACGAGATATGCAATTCGTATGTCTCACCGATTCGAGAGCGGCTTGTTTCGAACCGACAGAACAACTTTCGGGATATAAATGCAGGGAACGTATCTGTTATTACGAAGAAGTAAAAAATACCGAAACTCGGTTCTATTTCGACTTCTTACCGAAAGGGACCTATGTTATCTCCCTATGAGCTCGATGTCGACCGACCCGGAGAATATACACAAGGACTATCCACGATACAATGTCTGTATGCTCCGCAAATAATTGCGAGAACACCGGCACAAACGATCATAATCAAATAATCCTTTTGCTTGTTCCGCACAGGGCTGTTTCATTCTACTGTTGAAACAGCCCTGTTTTTTTAAAGCCGTCTCAACGCCTGAACACGCGATATGAGACAAAGTGTCGAAAAGGGACATGGAAACCAGTCGAGAATTAGAAGCTATTTTAAATTTATTCCGAGACAGATTAAGACCTATGTTGAAGCAGATTGGAGTCCGAGATAGGCAGTCAATAGCGGGTTATTGACAAAAATCAAGGAATTCAAGATGCGAGACAGGGGCTCAATATGGCCGGAACATACCTGCTTGAAATGATAATATTATTTCTCTATAAATTTAAAACAGCTTCTTAGTGGGAATAGTCTTTTAACTCTTGTCGCAGGTAGGGAGGAAAAAAAGAACATTCGCAGTGACATTTTTATTCTCTCCCCCTGCCGTTTCCCGTAGCCTTACGTGGTATTTCAGTTTCCATTATCGGAGATACTTAAAACTCCTCCCTTGCCGTGCCCCGTAGCATTGCGGGGGTGGCGCAACCATACGAACAGGGGAGAAGTGCACAATGCTATCCTTATACCGAAACTGAAACACCACTTCCAATCCTCTCCCCCTGCCGTGTCCCGTGGCATTACGGGGTGTTTCCGTTAGGGAATATAGGGGAGTGCCCGCAGGGCGAGGGGGTTGAAACAACGGAGGGGTTAGAAAATACCGGCAACGGTAGTGACAGGATTAAACCTTACAAGTCAAAAATCTTATGCCCCCTTTTCACCCCTCCCCATACCGCTAACACAGCACAAGGGAAAAGAGTAAAAAACCAGACAATGAAAAGGCTCTCAAAAATTTACAAATATTTTATTTAATAGAATATAATAACTATTTTTCTGTAAAAATATATAGAATATTGAAAAAACAATACATTTGCAACGGAAAGAAAGGGGTTAATATATTAAAATATAATAAACTATCAATTTAATACACTTTATGAAATTTACAAAATTTGCTACAAGTAGCTTGATTTCCGGGTTACTGTTAGGTCTTTTCTCGTGTATTGATAACGACTATGACTTAAACAAAGACATCAATTTGGAAATCAGTGTAGGAGGTAATCTGAGTTTGCCCATCGGCAAAACCGACACGATACGGCTTAGCCGTATGATTGAAGAAGGGGACGTTCTCCATGTCATCGACGGAAAATACGTGATTAACAAAGCGGATAATATTTCCGAAAATATCGACGCTATCGACCCCGTCGTGATAGACGACTTCGCTCCCGACTTTAAGCCTTATACAAGACGTTTCGAAACCCAGACCGGCGAAATACCCGATATACCCGGATTGGAAGTCCCGGATATAGAAGTGGAATTCGAAGCAGATATACACACGACAGAGAACTTCAACATCAACACCGAAATACCGACAGAAGTAAAAGCGGTAAAAAGTATAAAAGTCACCGATAATAACGGACAAACACTTCACACGACACTCGACATTACAATATCGGGAATGCCCGTTTTCTTACCTCGGCTCTACTTAGTGGGTGTCGAATTGAAATTTCCACAGGTCCTCGATTTCGACATAGAAGCTAGTAACGAAATCGTTCGCGACGGCTCTTCCATTTTCATCTCCAAGACAGTCGAACTAAGTCAAGGTAGTGGTAAAATATCCATTCCCATTACCGTCTATGGATTCTCAAATCCCATAGTAGAAAACGGGACTTTGATTCTGACCGACGAAATTGCAATCAACGGAAAAATTTATGCCGACAAACAAACCGTAGGAACCAACGATCTCGAAAAACACGACAATCAATATCCAACCCAATCTCACTTTGCCGACTCCGCAAATACGGGTGGATAAAGTCGCAGGAACCATAGTGCCCAATGTAGACATAAATACATCGGTATCCCTATCCGACCTGCCCGATTTCCTCAAAGAAGAAGGAACAGCATTGGAAGTAAAAGATCTTTTCTCTCGGCCTCTGTACAGAACCCCATCGAAGCGCCTATATCCACGAAATTCCGAATTTCACCGTTGAACGAAAACGGAGACGTGGCAAATGACAACGTGGTGAGTCTGGCATTAAAAATAGCCGGAGGACAAAAAAGCGACTTCACGATCACCAAGAACTCTCCCGAAATTACATCGGGCTCCCTCACGGCCTTGCTCCACACGATTCCCGACAAGATCGACATAGAAGTAACCGAAGTAGAAGTGGAAAGTGAAAACAACGACCAAGCCATCTCATTAGGGAAAAACGATTACAACATAAACATCGATTACGACATAAACGTTCCGTTAGAATTTGAAAACCTTCGAATTTTCTATAACGACACGATAGAAGACCTCAGCAGCGACTTGGCCGATATCACCGATAAAGTCAAACACCTCGAAATCTCTGCCGTTGTCGACAACGCCATTCCCGTGGATCTCACGCTTTCTGTCGAACCTCGCAACAAAGCCGGGGAAATTATATCAGGCATTACGTTACCCGAATCCGTAAAAATCGAAGCGGCTCCGAATGGAAACGGCACGATACAATCCACAGCCGTAAAAATCACCATCAAAGAAGAGCGAGATAAAGCCCTTCAAGAACTCGACAAACTATCGATAAAAATCGAAGGAGTCAACAGTGATAGCAATAACGATGTCACCCTCCGCCCCGACCAATTCATCGTTGTGCGCATGTCGGCGAAACTTCCCGATGGAGCACAAATGGATTTAGACGATTTGTAATAGATTAAAACCAGAAAGCAATGAAACACAATATAAAATACATACTGAGCGTATGCATAGGCATCGCTTTGACAATGGGATTGTCGGCTCAAACGCTCAACTCTTCCTATTTCATGGAAAAGATGACGAAACGCAACCAGCTTAATCCGGCCTTGAAAACGCCCAACGGATACGTCAGTTTTCCTGCACTCGGCAATTTCTATTTAGGAGTGAACTCCAATTTAGGACTTGGGACATTCCTCTATCCGAGAGGCAACGAATTGGTCACATTCCTTCACCCCAGTGTCCCCCGCCGACGACTTCCTCGGCAAACTCACTCCCAACAATACCGTCGAACTCGATTTGGGATTAGACATCATCTCTTTTGGATTCTGGGCATGGGGAGGACAAAACACGTTCAACCTCGCCCTCAAAAGTTATTCGGGAGCATATATGCCCAAAGAAATATTCCAATTTCTCAAAACCGGACAAAAGAAACCGGGATTACCCGTTACGACATGAGTAACATCACAGTTTCGACCGATAATTACGTGGAACTCGCATTAGGACACGCTCGGGACATTAACGACAAATTGGGTGTCGGAGCCAAAGTAAAAGTGCTGGTAGGTGCGGCACATGCCGAAGCAAGGATAGATCGTATGGATATATCCATGTCCCAAGACGAATGGTTCATCAAACAAGCCGGACATATACAAGCCTCTTCCCTCCTGAAATTAGAGACCGATCCCGAGACCGGAGAAATCACCGACTACGACACCGGAGATTTCGGTGTGGCAGGCTTCGGACTGGGATTCGATTTAGGGGCGACTTACGAGCTGATCGATAACCTCACCTTATCTGCGGCCCTTACCGACATCGGATTCATGCAATGGAACAACCTCACTCGTGGAGAAACCGATCCCACCAAAGAATTCCGATACACAGGATTCGACAATATCGGAGCCGAAGACGACGAAGAAGGAAACAACCCGTTCGACGATAAAGCCGACGAGTTAGGAGACGATTTGGAAGCGCTGGCAAAATTTTATAAATCCGATAGCCAATCCGTTACCAATTCGTTACGCACGACCATGCGCATTGGCGCAGAATATAGCATTCTGGACAATCACATCTCTTTCGGACTACTTTCCACGACTCGCTTCGGCGGACATCGCACCTATGCCGAAGGTATGGCCGCCGTGAACTTCCGCCCGTTATCGGCGCTCCACATCACCCTCAACGGCTCCGTTTCCAATATGGGTAGCTCCGTGGGAGCCATTCTCAACGTATGCGCACCCGGCTTCAACCTGTTTTTCGGCACAGACTATTTTGCCACCAAATATTCCAAACAGTTCATTCCCATCAATCATGCCCGAGCCAATTTCTGTTTCGGCATAAATTTCACATTCGGGAAAAAAACACGAAATATAAAAACGTAAAAAACACAACCGTTTGAAAAAATTTCAAACGGCTGTCCACAACAAGACAACCGCTCATGCGGAGCAGCGAAGCGAGATCGTCCATAAAACTTTTAGGGCGGCCTCGCTTTTTTCATAACACCGCAACAGCCCCACCACCTCGACACAATAAGAAATCAGTAAGAATTATCTTTACTTCCAATCCCTCAATAACGAAAACAGAATGAGACCTCCCCCTCTCCCACAGCTCATCACAAATGAGATAAGGAGGGGAGAGAATTGAAAGTGGTACTTCTCGTTTCGGCATAAAGATAGATTTTCACTTCTCCCCCTGCCGTACCCCGCAGCATTACGGGGTGTCACATATAGAATCGGAGCAGAAGCGAAAGGGAAATACATCTCACCCTCCTCCCCTATGTTTTGCCACACAATATATAGGTGTGGAGTACCCGCAAGGCAAGAGGGTAAACCCTACAATCACAACCTCTAAATACACAATACTCTCCCTTAAAAGTTCTATATATAATTATTGTTAACAACATATATTTTCATAATAAAAAACACAATAAATCAAAAATAAATCAATTATATTTACATCGTTTCTAAACGAAATAACCTCATTGGAATAAACTAAAATTTAATACTTAATCGAAAATATCATGAAAACAAATCGCCTCTTTTTTGTAATAGCAGTATACAGTTTTTCTTTCTGCGTAATGGGACAAATGAAAATCCAAAACGATGGACAAATTTCAATAGGTGGATATGGTTCAAATTCTATGGGCTCCTCTACTTTGAACCTTTTCCCCAAAAACGAAAAAGCCCCTGCCCGTATTTCATTTTATAATTCGGTAAGTAACCCTGTAAATGATTTTTATATCGGACGATATATAACTTCGGAAAATCCATCGTTATTCCATTTATATGGCCGTGAAGGATTCTGCTTTTCAAGTTCCGAGGGAGACGTAGTTCTCTATGACAATGCCAATTATGGTTCGATGATACAATTCTTAAATGTTGATGTTATCGGTTATTTTTATTCACCATCTGACAGTCGTTTCAAAAAAAACATACAACCGCTAAACAACACACTCTCGGGATTACTCCGACTCTCGGGAATCAGTTATCAGTTGAACAAGGAAACTCCTGCCGGAACAAACAACATAAAAATAAACAAAAAAGAAAATGCCCGTACCCATTTCGGATTCTTGGCACAAGAGGTAAAAGAGGTTTATCCAGAATTAGTGCGTACCGATTCAGCAGGATACATGTATGTCGACTATATAGGCATGATTCCACTGATTGTTAACTCCTTAAATGAAATACAGGCAAAAAGTCGACTCGCAAGAAACTGTCATCACCGAATTGCAAAAAAGATCTGGCAGCTTTGCGGGACGGAACACCCATAGGCGGCGCACTCCGCAAGTCCGAGCGACGCAATACCGCAGTCGAGTCGGAAAGTGCTATTGTTCCCGCCCTCTATCAGAACAATCCCAATCCGTTCAGTGCAACCACCGTCATACGTTTTGCCCTACCCTACGAGACACAACAGGCCGATCTATATATCTACAATCTGCAAGGCGAGCAGATACGCCGCATGGAAATCGCCGACCGAGGTGAAGGAAAAGTAACCTTGCAAGGCTCGGAGCTCTCGGCAGGAATGTACATCTACTCCCTCGTGGCCGATGGGAAAGAGATAGACAGTAAACGTATGATATTGACCAAATAGAGGCAACACTCATGAAACCGATAATATCACGATTGAGGCATACGGTCGTCGCCCTGTTGTTTGCCCTCTCCATCTCGGCAGCCAATGCGCAAATCAGCTATACGGCGACATTCGACCAACACCTTTTGACAACCGACACGGTTAGTGAAAATGGCGACTCTTACCTTCGACTCAGATATCCCGACTTGTGGACACAGTCCGCAGCCGGTACGCCCGAGCTGCCTGTACACTATTTGCGATTTTCCGTTCCTTGCGATGCTACCGATTTCACGGTTTCCGTTACGGAGAGACCACAACTGCGACTCGGTATACGCTACCGGTTTATCCGACCCAGCCGCCTATTCCCTCCGACAGGAATACAAGCGAGCAACTGTTCGTTTCCCCGACAGCACGGTATATAGCAACAACCGATATTGGCCGGCTGTTCCGGTACAAGTGGTAGACGAAGGATTTCTCGGCGGTGACAACCACATCGTCACCGTTGCTGTATGGCCGATAAGTTACGCTCCGACCGATGGTGAAATCCTCTTTCGTAATTCCGTGACCGTTCGTCTCGATTATTCGGTGAAAAACGCAGGTTCCGAAAAACCCATCGCGCCTTCGGGCGATATCCCGCAGAGCAACCGGCAGAAATAACGTTCGATGGGGAAGAGAGGAGGCGAAACGGATAGTCGTCAACCCCGCTCAGGTCGATGGGTTCGCCCCTGCGACAGCGACCCGTTCAGCCTCGTCCCGACAGTTACTACTTTACCCGACTTCGAATATACCGTTGTGACAAATCGGGAATTAGCTCCGGCTTTCGATCGCCTCATCGGGTGGAAACGGCAAAAAGGATACTCGGCAGGAGTAGTTTGTATCGAGGATATCTTAGCGTGTCCCGATTTTCAAGGGGGCGATTTGGTCTCTAACATCGACGATGATGCCGGTAAACTGCGAGCCTATCTGAAATATACCTACGACTCCGGCTCTCTCCGCTACGCCTTGTTAGCGGGCGATTATACCGTATTGCCCATTCGATATGGAACGGGAAGACGGAGCATAACAATAAAGGATTCACAAAATCAAGATTCTAGTATTTATGTTGATTGGCCTATTCCTTCTGATTTGTATTTTAGTGATTTTAATGGAAATTGGAATGTCGATGGAGATTCTTTGTATGGGGAATTTGAAAGTAGTGAAATGTATACTATGGACTATGCTCCGAGATTTTTGTGGGTAGATTGTTATGCACCAATCGGCAGGAGATTGCAAACTATACCGAAAAACTGATACGGTATGAGCGCAACCCCGGCAATGGCGATTACAGTTATCTGCAAAAGGCTTTTATCATCAATGTGATGAATTACAAGGTATACATGAAGCGGATTCTGTATCTTCTAATTTTAGCCCGATTTTCCCGCAATATACTATTTTTGAAGAAAAACCTTCATATAATACGGAAAATCCTACATTTCCGAGCGGTTCGGAAGTAATAACGGAAATGAATGAGAGATACGGTTTTTTCAGTTGGCATGGACACGGTAATCCCGGCGGTATCGGTACAAAGTCTCATAAAAACCATGAATATCCTTATTGGGGGATTCTTGCAGTACAAGGGGTAACTTGTCATCATGTTTTTGAAGAAAGCAATGGATTAAATAATTTAACGAATCAAGACTATCCGGCCATAGCCTACTCAACAGCCTGCGATGTGACACCATTCGACATATATGAACAATATAATGTAACATATAACATAGGCAGTTCCTTTACGGTAGCCGGCTTATATGGAGGTCCTGCCTTTTGGGTAATACTCGAAGCGGTTGGATTGGTTCCTCTGTAAGATTAGAAAAAAAATTCGTAGAACAAATAAAAAGAAGGTAATAATCAAATAGGTGTAGCGGAGGCTTTTTTCAAAAGTAAGTTTTGCGTATAACAAATATTCACGTTGGTGTAGTTTGACCCACAGTTTAATCGGCTGTCCCGAATTCGAGATGTGGACCGATATCCCTTCGGTATATGATGATATCTCGGTTGCACGTTCGAACAGTTCGATTACAGTGGCCGGTAACGGACTGAACGGCAGTAAGGTGGCAATAACCTCTGGAATAAACGGATTACCCGAAATAAAAAAACTGTGACGGGAGCAAGCGTAACCTTCAACGAAGTCTCTCCCAACAGTGTAGTGACGGTTTACAAGCACAATGCCATACCATACATTGCCCCGCTATACCTGCAAAACGACACGCTACGTTCTTCACAATATTTACACGTGAACAACGTCCACATCGGCCAAGCGGTAGATACGAACCGGACGGAGGGAGACGTTGTTTTAAAATCGGGAACTCTCACGTTGGAATCCGGTGGAGATGTATGGATAGACGAAGGGGTAATCATAGAGAACGGTGCGACATTGATAATCGAGTGTAAAGGAAATGTAACAATCTCCGGTGGAACAGTGGAGCGCGGTGGCTCGTTGCGAATCGATGCCGGGGGAGAGATAATGATACAAAAAGGCTTCGAAGCAAAAATTGGGGCAAATGTAGAATTTAAATAATATAGGGAGGAACCGAAATATGAAAAGACTATTATTGTTGATTGCCGTGTCGATAGTATGGAGCGGTAGCGTCTTGCAAGCACAGGAATACGAGTATGTCCCTTTGGTACGGGAGGGAATAGAGTGGGGGTATAAAAATGGTGAGATTTATCGGTTCATTGGCGAGGAAATTATAAATGGTAAAGTATATAAGCAACTGGGGAATAGTAGCCGTGATTATCCGGATAGTTATAAAATTGCAGGTTATGCCCGGGAAGAGAATAAGGTTGTTTATCGCTTGTACTCGAAAGATGCCGAAGAAGTTCCCATTTATGATTTTAATGTAAAACAAGTAGGCGACATTATGCAGGCATGGCATACAGAACCGGGGTATTTCGGCATGAAAGTAGAAAGCCTCGATTCTATTTTAGTAAACGGGAAATACAGGAAAATGATAAAACTGGAAAACCAAAGAGGAGAATGTATCGAGGGAATCGGAAGTACCGAAACCGGATATAACATTTTGTATCCGTTCTATCAAATCACTTCGGAGTTTGACGAAAAGACCAAGAATAAACTCGAATACGTAAAAAATACTGCCACCGGTAAAAACGAATGGCAAAGACCGAATGATAATTTAGATGATAAATATGAATATGTCCCTTTGGTTCGTGAAGGGGTGGAATGGGGATACACCGGCGATCTGGGCGACTACCGCTGTCAGATAAAAGGCGACACGATAATCGATGGAACGACATATAAAAAATTTTATAGGTACACGACCTGCGGATTGCAAAAGAATACCCCCTGCTACGTGGTAGTAAGGGAAAATGACAAAAAAGTGTACTATCGGGAAATAACCGGCGATAACCGTGAAGAACGATTAATCTATGACTTTTCTCTTGAAAAAGGAGATATGTCTATCTTATATAGCCGTTCGGCTTTGGATTATATGCAGATAGATGTCCGTTATGTAGATACAATACAAGTGGGTTCGACCTATCGTAAAAGGTTAGAATATCTTATTCATGACGTAATAGAAGGATCGGCGGTTTGAAAAATGATTGGCTGGTCGCCGCCTTCACCATAGCGCCATGTGTTCCAGATTGCAATGTCTGGATATATTTGTCCTATGTGAAAAATCTTGTCACCGGCGAATATGAGTACGGGAACAAGGGGGCTTGTGGCGACACCTATGCATATGACCCTTACGTGAAAGATTGCAATTTCGGATTTTATCACCACGACCCGGAGGACCGTTACATCTGGGACATCGACGTATTTGCACATTACTACATAACAGGAGAAAAAAAGCTGTAAACGGAAAAATCTATAAACAATTCGTCGAATCGAAAAGTTGCGACTACGCTTCCGGCACGGAGATCGCTCTCATTCGCGAAGAGGACAAAAAAGTCTACCTCTTGGACGGAGAAAAAGAGTGGCTATGGTATGACTTCACTTTGGAGAAAGGCGATACAATTACCATTGAATCCGCATCGCCCCTTAACCCGTCGGGCGAGAAACTAAAAATACCGGTCGTGAATACCGACACATTTGAGATAGGCGGTAAATTACGCAAACGCATATATTTGAGAGGATATGATACATGGATAGAGGGATTGGGAACGGAAAACCGTCTTCCCCTGCACTCGTTCGAGCCAAGTTGCGGAATGGACTGCGGCGATAAGCTATACTACCAACGAATTGGCGACAAAATCTCTTACTTGGATAACTATTTTATACATGACTTGTTGAGCCTTGCACGTCGTCGGTCTTAGATACACAAATCGAAGCCTTGCGTATCGCCCGTACCCCCCGATGCCCTGATTGTGACCTTGCCGGGCACAGGCTATCGATTGGCCGAGCTCACCGAGATGACCGGCCGATTGGCGTGGTGTGCCTACTTGGACAGCGAAGCGGAAGGAGTAACGATTCCCACCGCCCCCCTATCGCCCGGAGCGTATATCGTCACCCTATCGAACGACCGGGGCGAACGCATTGTACAGAAAGTGATGATACAGTAAACTGAATAAAAAGCATTGAAGGGATTCGGCAAGAAATCAAAGGAGATTAGCGATAAAGTTTAGCGATGAATTTCTTGTCCGACAACCACATTTCAGACTCTTCGGTAAGGGGTTGAAAGCACTGTTTAATAGATTCTTAATAAAATCTAACCCCTCCGGCACTACGTACCACCTCCCCTATATTTTTGCGTTGCAAAACACAGGGGAGGAGTGTGTGAAAGCTCTACAATACCGCAGGGTATAGATGAGGGAGTTAAAGGGCATTCTCCTTTTGAGATGAAAGAATAGATTTTACACTTCTCCCCCACAGCACCACGAGGTGTTGCACATAAATCGAAGCAGGAGCAAAAAAAAGCAAAGACAATTCAATAGAAAGGCATTAACCTCCTCCTCTGCGCACGTATGTACGATAGGGCAGATATCCGAAGAGCAGAGGGGTTAAAAACAGTGGAGCGATGTTGTCAAAAGATTTTTTCGGACACTCCGCCTATATTTCCTTACTGAGACACCGAGGGAGAAGAGGCTCAAACCTATCACTACCGCTGCCGGTATTTTCTAACCCCTCCGGCACTACGTGCCACCTCCCCTATATTTTGCGTTGCAAAACACAGAGGAGGAGTGTGTGAATGCCCTACAATACCACAAGGTATAGGTGAAGGAGTTAAGGGGTATTCTCCATTTGGGGTAGAAAGATAGATTTTTACACTTCTTCCCCCACAGCATCACGAGATGTTGCACCAAAATCGAAGCAGGAGCAAAGACAATTCAATAAAAAAGGCATTAACCTCCTCCTCTGCGCACGTATGTGCGATAGGGGAGGTGGCACACAGTGACGGAGGGGTTAAAAAAACAGAAGATGATAGTGTCAAAAGATTTCTACACTCCTCCCCTGCCGTACCCCGCAGTATTACGGGGTGTCGTAAAGCAATATAAGAGTATCCTCTCTCGAAATCATGCAAAAAAAATACCGCCCGATATGAACGTATATCAGGCGGCATTCTATATTCAAATAGATCGAATTCTATTTCAAAGCGTCGGCAAGAGCAGCATTAGTTTTATGAACGGCAGCAGCACTCTTGGCAAAAGCCTCTTTCTCGGCAGCGTTCAATTTCAACTCAACCACTTTTTCGATACCGTTTTTACCCAATACACAAGGTACGCCTATGCAGAGGTCTTTCTCCCCGTACTCGCCTTCCAGCAAAGCACTGCAAGGAACCATGCGTTTCTGGTCGCCCAATACGGCCTCTACCACCGAAGCAGCAGCAGCACCCGGAGCATACCATGCCGACGTTCCCAGCAATCCGGTCAATGTAGCGCCACCCACCATCGTGTCAGCAGCAACTTTTTGCAAAGCCTCTTCGCTCAGGAATTCGGTAACGGGAATACCCTTGTAAGTAGCGAAACGAGTAACAGGAATCATAGTCGTGTCACCGTGACCACCGATTACAAAACCTTCTACCTCCGACAGATTGGCATTCAACGCTTGGCTCAGATAATATTTGAAACGAGAGCTGTCCAAAGCGCCACCCATACCGATAATGCGGTTTTTGGGAAGACCCGATACTTTATGAATCAAATAAGTCATCGTATCCATCGGGTTACTTACACACAAGATAACAGCATTGGGAGAATATTTCAAAACATTCTCTACGACCGACTTCACGATGCCGGCATTCACTCCGATCAACTCCTCGCGAGTCATACCCGGTTTACGGGGAATACCCGAAGTGATAACAACCATATCCGAATTGGCGGTAGCCTCATAGTTGTTGGTCACACCTTTGATACGCGATGCGAAACCTGCCGTTACAGCAGCCTGCATCATATCCATAGCCTTGCCTTCCGATACACCTTCTTTAATATCGAGCAAAACGACTTCGTCTGCAATTTCTCTGAATGCTAACACGTTTGCACAAGTAGCGCCAACGTTTCCAGCTCCGATAACCGATACTTTTGACATAATTGTTTGATTTTAAAATTAATATATGATAATACCTTTCTTGTTCTCTATGTTTCGCAAATTTACAACTATTTCCATATTATGGAAAAATTTCCTCAATTAAAATTGTATAAACTTTGCATATTCTTTTAAGCAAAATTTAAAAACAGCTATACATCTAATAGCCAACAAATTAACAAATCCACATAGATTATTCTTGCAAATCGCCCTTACCTTCGCGCAATACCACAGGCTCGTCTCCCGTACAATCGACCGTAGTCGACGGTATCGTACCGCCCTCGCCTCCGTCGATAATCAAATCGGCGACCGACTCATAACGTTCAGCTATCAACTCCGGGTCCGTCCCATATTCAGGCTCCTCATCGTCGACAGACACCGACGTCGTCAATAACGGATTGCCCAACGCCTCGACCAACGCCAACGTAATGGCATGGTCGGGAATACGCACCCCACCGTCTTGCGGTTTTTATAAATCTTAGGCAGGGACGAGCTCGTAGGCAATATAAAAGTGAAAGCCCCCCGGCAAATTACGTTTCAACAGCTTGAAATACAAATTATTCAGTTTGGCATATTCACTCACCCAACTCAATTCCCGACAAATAATCGACAGATTGACTTTTTGAGGATTGATTCCTTTAATCCGGCAAATCCGCTCCACGGCTCGCACGTTCAAAGCATCGCAACCCAACGCATAAATCGTATCGGTAGGATAAATCACAATACCCCCTTCGCGCAACACCTCCACCGCTTTTCCTATCTCCGTGGCGCTGGGATTCTCCTCGTATATTTTCAATCGCCTCATCGCACAAGTTTAAGTGTCGCTAAGATAACGAACTTTTCATATTTCAACAATATTTAAAGAAGAATATAATAAAACAAAAAGAGAGCATGATAAAAAATCATTGCCCCCTTTTGTACATGCAATGAGACATTAGTTGGTTATTATTAAGCATATTCCCCCCTCTCCCAGCCGTGTCCCGTATTACAGGGCGTCGCACATAAAATCGAAACAGGAGGCAAAAAGCAAAGACAATTCAATAGAACGGGATTAACCTCCTGTCCAAAGGGCGGAGAGGTTAAAAAAACGAAGAGAGATAATGTCAAAAGATTTTTTTTCGGACACTCCGCCTATTTCCTTACTGAGACACCGGGGGAGAGGAGGCTCAACCCTGTCACTACCGCTGCCGGTATTTTCCAACCCCTCCGGCACTACGTACCACCTCCCCTATATTTTGCGTTGCAAAACACAGGGGAGGAGTGTATGAAAAGCTCTACAATACCGCAGGGTATAGGTGAAGGAATTAAGGGGCATTCTCCATTTGGGGTAGAAAGATAGATTTTACACTTCTCCCCAGCCATGCCCCGTAGCATTACGGGAGTCTTTATGTAAACAATAGGGTAAGACACCGAAAGCACTACGGTTCAGTTCCTGAGGAAAGAAGGAGAAAATGCTGTCATAGGATCGTTAGTAGAGTTTAATACATTCGTCATAAAGGCATTAACACTTCTCCCCTGTGTTGCGGAGCAATATAGGGGAGACACCTCAAAACTGTTGTTTCTGAGGAGAGGGTTGAATAAAAACGGGAAAAAGGGATTCCGTCTTTATCGGGCATGAAGCCCGATTCATCACTGCACCAACCGAAGCGTATAATTCAATCCGCTCTGCGGCTTCTCAAATTTATCGTTCAACAAAGTAAGACTTGTACCCTCTTTTGACACAAGGAAATTAAAAAACAGTACCATCGTCGGCAACCAGTTGCCACACTACGGCATCCTTGTCATCGGCCGAACCGCGTTGAGTGAACCGCCTACCGGTATAAGTCACGGTCTCGTCCTTCCCGTTTTCAGCCTCCAAATAAGTCATCGCAAGCACGAATGTCCCGTCCCCGCTATACTCGCGATTACGCACCGTCAGAGTGTAACGTATACCCGGAGTATCGGCTGCCGGCAGTACCCCCTCATAAGTCCGCTCCTGCCAATCGCCCAACGACGAGTCGGCAGCTGCACTATCTTCCCGATATATGACCTCACCCCGCTGTTCGATCGTCCACAAACCATTTATGAAACGCACATTCTTCGTATCGTCGTCCTCCACATTCCAAGCAAAACCGCCCGAAGGCAACGTCCGCCGCTCCAAAATCTCATTCGGTTGCCCGTCGGAGAAAAACAATTCCACTTGGGACGAATCGGGAGAAAAGACGATATATACCGAACGGTTATCCCCTCGAACCGACTCCGTGCGGATACCCTTCTCGAACACCCGTATACAATCCTGCAACACCTCACTCCACACATATCCGGCAGAGCCTATGCAACCATACTCGTCTCGGTCGCCACCGAGTAACGCTCTTTGCGGATAAGACACCATTTTCAAAGCCCCCATTCCCTTTTTCATACCTTCCCCGGTAAGTAATCTCGGCCGTATCGCCCAGCAGCAATCCGTCGACCCCGCTTTTATCGGTATCGACCGTACTGAACGACAACGTGTCATTGTCGTCGGTGACAATAGTAACCGTATTCATGGTAGCATCGCATACAATTCCCCGAGCTTCACCGTAATCCGACTTGGACGAACAACCGCACAATACCCCCACGATTGCAAAAGACAATAATAATGTTCTCATATCTTCAAAATTTAATTTTCTTTATTCGATTTCCTACCTCAAAACCCGACAAAGGAAAAATAGAAACAAGACAGCCCCATTCCTATTTCTCACATCGAGTCATATCCTATATTCGAAAAATCAAATATACACAAATATCTTCCATTCCATACAAACCGGGACATTAAAATCCCCATCTATCCAAAAAGAACAGCTCCCTGCCCGTTTTAGTTTAATAGATGTTCAAGCTCCCACCACCCCAAAAGATATATATTGAAGAGTTAAGATATTCGTTAAAAGTATTTCCCCTCCTCCTCTGCCGTGTCCCGTAGCCTTACGGGGTGTTTTGCTATGCAAAATATAAGGGAGGTGGCACGAAGTGACGGAGGGGTTAAGATATTAGTTAATTGATTTCAAGAAGCAATATTGAATACCTTTAATCTTTTCTTCCCTATGTTGCGAAGCAATATAAGAAAACTACCGAAGAAACAAAGGGGAGAGTATATAAAAGAAGAAGCCCCACTAATTATCGACTGATCCATTTTCTACCACCGCAACAAACCAGTTCCTCTTACAAAAAAAGCCACTGCAAAAACTTGCAACGGCTTTTTTGCGGAGTAAGGGGATTCGAACCCCGATACGCTTTTGACGTATACACGCTTTCCAGGCGTGCCTCTTCAACCACTCGAGCATCACTCCCTCGGGTCGATCCCGTAAAAACGGTGGCAAATATAATACATTTTCGGGTTCGACGAAAGTTTTTTTACAAAAATAGTATCTCATTTTTACGACAGCCGCCCGAATTACCCCTTGATAATATTTACAGAAAGTACCTTATCGTCCACATGAACATACAATGTGTACACCCCCGGCATCAACCCCGACATAGGAACCAGCACAGAATACTCTCCCTCATCTTCTTCACGACTCGGTGTCCGTCTCAGACAAATTCCCGCACTACTGTGCAAAGTGAACCACACCGAAGCCGAACGAGTAAGTTTATATTTTATTGTCAAGTCACTCTCCACCGGATTGGGCAGATATTCCGCCTCGGTAAAAACATTCTCGATCGGTAGGATCTCCTCCTCAATCGATTCATCGTCGGCACTACGGTCACTCTCTCCGCTCAGATAATCGGGCGGATAGTAAAACGATACAGCCGAGAGTATCGTATCGGCCTGTGTACCATGCAGCGTGGAAGTCTCGCTCTCGAACACCGGATAACGATTCTGCGGCACAAACCAAGCATACGTATCCACACTCACCGACAAGCTGTCTTTGCATATCCTCACATATCGGCGGGCGGTATGTACCCGCAGGGCGTTTCCGAAAGTCTCTCCCGGTAACCTCAATTCACCTTCGGCATCGGCTGTGACAGTCGTCGTTCCCCCCGACGAAAAAGAGGAATACGCTGACCATACCGTCCTGCTCCTTCGAAACGACTCGTCAGAGAATCGCCATAAGCGAAAGGATAACGCAACAAAAGTTCGGGACGAGCATAATCGATATAGAAAGTCGCATTCTCATGTCCCACACACCACAGGCTATCACTTCCTTGTCGGTAATAATAACGGTTACGCCCCTCGCGACCACAAAGAATATCCATATGGGAACTGTCCGGAATAAAATATTCCACGGGAAGTTCCTCCGAAAGATTTGCATTCCTCGGAAATCCCACCGGCATTTCGTTCCGGCCCTGCCCGGTTCTTGGTACTCGACCAGCATTTTGACGAATGCCTCCCCGGCTTCCAGCCGGTTGCTGTCGGCTGTCAATTCTATTGCCGACAAAACTTTGTACAGCTGCAATACCAGCTGTACATAATAAAACACGTATATTCATAACATTTCTCTTTATCCGTTTCATCGTTCTATTCATTCCGATAATGGTACTTATACAATGTCGTAGTCTTCTCCCCCTCTTTCACACGCACCAATCGCCCCACATTATCATACTCATAATAAGTCGTATGCCCCCGAGGATCGGTCGAAGAGGTAATTCCCACCAGCGGCTCATACGTATAAACGGTTACCTGTGCCGACGGCAGTTCCGTACGCAATCGGGCCAGCAACATTCCGTCTGGAATTTCAGCCACAGCGAAAGCCTCGGCATCCCCTATGATACTCTCTACTTGCTCCCAAGAGGCATTCTTGATTTCCGCCACCGGGTATTGATAACTATATCCCCACAAATAAATGGTAGTTAAATCATCGCTCGTTATACACAATGGATTTCCATGAGAATCGTATCTACTGTATTTCGACTTCAAATAAAATGGATTGCTCTCAAACGATATCATAAACTCACTCGGCTTAAACACTTTCGGATAAAATTGCTTATAACTTAACTTTTGAGTGGACAACAATACATTCTCGAATTTTTTCTTGTATTCCTGCCGTTCTATGATAGGAGAGACTATGTTATTTTTTATCATTCCCTTATATGGGTCTTCATTTTTATAAGCATCGGAAAAGGCATATTCATTCTTTATCTCCAACATTTCACCATCACTGGTCGTTTGAACAATACTAATCGGCTTTAAATAAATAGAATCATATGCATAACTTTCATTCTTTACAAAATTACCGTTATCTGTCCACAACGAGTCTATCGTTTCCGATAAAACGGGAGTAGAGGTATCTATCAAATATCGATCTTGAAGGAAAAACGGAAAACTCCTCGAATGTTCAAAACGTCCATAAATAAGATCCAAACGCTCGAATAAATCAGGAGTCAGAATTAAATCGTCTAAATCGGTTGTACTTAAAGAACCTATACGGACAAAAGACGGTGGATAAAACGTTGTTTTTGTTACGCTTAAATTTCTCAATTTGGTGCGACTTAATAATTCATATTCATTTCTTATTATCCTTTCTGACACCCAATTTCCTATTTCGTCCCGTCTTTTGAACCAACGTCTCTATCAAATTCCCCGATTTCCATCTTCTCCATGTATGCAACCGGGGAAAAGTCAAATCATTATTAGGCCGAGACCTAGTATACAAGTTTCGGTGTTCTTCAAATCGATATACATTCCTACCGATATTTTGTTCGTTCGTACCGATATATTCTATAACTTCGGGATATCTGATTTGGTTTCCTGTTCCCAAAGTTAAAGCTCCGTTCATATCAGATGAATAGAATCTCTTTCTAAATGAAAATTCGTGATAGCGAATAAACCCTTGATTTTCTGTCCTCATTTGAAAAAGAATGCCATCTGCCTCATGAATATAATTTTCTGCACTATCGGGCATCAATTCCAATACACCCGGAGAGTATTCATAACTTCTGCTAGTTTTATTTCCTTTTCCATCATCATTGATAATTCGATGAATCCGTAATCCTCCTCCCGGTTTATTATCTTCCCCATAACGATTCAACTGATATTCAAATTCCGAAAATCCACCGGTAGGATAAACTATTTTTTCTAAAATGTATGCTTGGGCAAAATATTCAGAAGGAGTTCTATCGCAGGACCCGATGGCATAATTATATAACAGACCTTTTTCCAACACACCCCATGCTCCATTTTTTACTTGGTTCCGTTTTAAATGTCAAATAAAAATTAGGAACCAAAGACGTATTGTCGTTACAACCATTATAATATCCCCAATAATCCAATGCATTGGTATGTTCCACTTGGGGAAATCGTACATCATTATATTCAAACAAATATCGAGAATCGCACACTCGTCGAGAATCTAAAAACTCAACAGAATTTAATGCATTCCACCGCCCCGATTCGTCAAAAGCGGTTGTGTTGAAACGAACACTTCTTAATAACTCGTTTCTATTATCGAAAATATCTATACTCGAAACTCGCTCTCCTCCATCTATCGAATTAAATACAATTTTCCCCAATGGAAAAATAATCTCCGATATTGTTTTTATATTATACAATAACTCTCTATATCCGTTATATACCAAACATTCTATACTAGACCCAGCATAACTATCTCCAAAATAAGTATGCGTTCCCTGCACATCTTCTATAATCTCATCTCCCTGACGACCATCTTTTATTTCCACAAAATGATTGGGAACCCAAATTTTATACGTAAAACTCCCATTTCGCGATGCATCTCTGTATTTAAAAACAATACTATCTTTTCCGTGGCTCGGCTTTTTATTCCGGTCAAAAGCCAACTCGACTCGAAATTGCTACCCGTATATTCCACAGCCTTCGATTGCCCGTCTAAGGATTTACCAAATCTATATTGAACTCCTTTATCGTCATAAATATCGATCTTTTTGAATAAGATGACCGGCCCACTCGGGTTCTATTTTTAACGAATTATGCGGAAATTTAATTACTTCGTCAAATCTGCCCACAACAAATTTCCCGACGTTATCATTAAACCGATAGGAAAAAATATCATATTCCGAGTCAAAGTACCGTATTCACCAACTGCCCGCAAGCCAATCGTTGTAATATTTTGAAATCCTCTTCATCTGTTTCTGTAAGATAGCCCGCCTCCAAAGAATCTACATTAAACATAGGAACCCGCTTGTCTGGTTTCCCCATAATTGTTCGTGACACCAATCCTCCCACATCTATAATCCACCCCGTAGCGACATTCGACAACTGAGTTTCATAAAATTTCACACCTGCATGATGGTATCGCAATGTTATCGGCACCTCTATTCCCTCCATCTTTACAGTATACAATGGTATGGATATATCAGCAATTCCTGTATTATAATTAACCGGATAATCTCCATAAATATGAAATGCGGCAGCCCTCGGAGATGGAGGAATAATGGGTCTATCCTCCGGCAAACTTTGTTGATTTTGGCCGATTATACAGAAAAATGGGAATACGACTAGCACAATTATAATCCTAATATTTTTCATATTCAATTATACTAAATTGTGATTATACACTTCTACATGTTATCCTTTAATATCAGGCTTCCGCAAAGACGCTTCGCCCTCGGTGATCGATCCTTGTTCCTCTATTATTCGCTTTCGCAGTTTTCCTTTTTAGGCCTGTAATAACACGACATTTCTCTTTTCCTATAATCATCTTCTTGCTTTGAAACTGGTTTTCATCTGATTTTTTAATTGTAAGGGGTGTCTAATTTTACTGTTCAGATAGTTTTCTAATATTGTATGCCCATATTTAAATCAATAGATATAGTTTTTGGTCATAAATGAACGAAATTTACCAAAACGTCCGTTGTTGTCCTTTATTACAAAATAAGGCAATCGTCCGAATGTGGAATTCATATCGTTTGAACTTTCAATAATAAGTGACAATAATACCGAAATACAAAACTGAACTAACAACAATAATGCGATTTCATATTTGCGATTTACCACTTTTCGTAAAACAAAAAACAATAAAAATAGAATACCAATAGAAAGATTGTGCCGACAGAAAAACTCTCATTCGATAGTTTTTCTTTTTTATTCTTTTGAATAACCAGAAAATTGCGAAAATCGTATTTATTGCTATTCCAAAATATATTATAAAATACTGTTCTTTTGATAAACAAGGGGGACAGTCTATATTATCTAAACAGGGTTCACACATTGGTTGATAGTATCTGAATAACAGAAACAAGATCAAATCAATTAAAAAAAGTTTGAACAAATGACTTTAAAAAAATCTAATTCTTGGGGAGGTTTGTGTTGATTTCATATTTAAATTCCTTTCCTTTGTTTTTAGGGTTTTGTATCCATTTATCGTATGCTTTTATAGCCTCTTTAAGAATACCGTCTATATTCCTTTGTTCAACTTTTCTTGTTCGAGATTTCGGAAATTATTAAAAAATGAGTTTATTTATTGTTTTTGAGTATCCTGATATCACCGTATATGTTATTGATCAATAACATATACGGTGATTAGCCCCGATTGCTCATCTTGTGTAATCTCTGAAATCTGAATACTTTTTTTTTCTTAATCGGAGAACACTCATTACATCTTCCTTTGTTTTTACTTCCTTATTATTATATATATATAACACTTTCATTTTGCCCAATTCACAATTTAAATTTGTAACATGATCCATAATATATTTATTCACAAAGAGAAAACCGTCTTTCGCCTTTTTAGTACGGACATGTACTTCTCTTCTTTTGTGAATGGAATCAATTACTTGCGAAATTTTAAAATCTGACGTTTTAAGTTTATCGTAGTACGTGCTAACAAAAATATCAGGAATCGATTTTTGAGACAAGTTATCAACATAAATACATAGCTCGTAGGAATTGTATTGCTCATTTCCTGCAATTCTTGTTTGAGCATTTAGTCTACAAAAAAAACATTTAAACAAATCAATATCAAATAAATATATACTTTCATATTCATTTTGTATAATTAGTTTTTTTATTGTCTTACTATGATTTAAATCATATGGACGAACAGGAAGTCCGATTGTTCTCCTTACATAGTTTTCAAAATCAATGACAACTCCTCTAAAATTAATATTGGTAGTGTTCCGTTCTCCTATTTCGTGAAACAACGTAGAAGTAGTATTTTTTGTTGGACATTTTGGCTTGGAAAGCCTAACCCATCTGCGGTAATTTGAATTTGGTCTAACGTAACATCCACACTTCTCACACTTGGAGCAATGATAATCAAATTATCTGTTTTGGAATACAAACCTCCTCCGTATTCTTTCACTATATCGACAGATTTTACTTCACCGTTAACTGTTATATTGTAATTATCAGCATAAACCACAGACGTAACTTGTTTGTCATTCATTGCTTTATTTAATCCTTTGAAGGCTTCCTTTTGGTCTTTTGTCATTTCTTTGGTAAAATCTTTTGTTTTCCCGTCAAGTTGTAATGTCCCATTATCGTTGAAAGAAAGCATATTTATTCTATCGCCAAAAACATTTTGCAAGTCATTTCTAAATTGCTCTTGATACTCTTTGGCTACTTGTACTTCTCTCCCGTCCGGGTCTACATAATTCACCGGATTATTATTACAATAGGCATAGGGCGAGATGGAGTAATATTTCTCGCAGAGCGGATCCATCGTGGTGAAGCGCGGGATATGGAACTCCTGCATGCGAGCTCCGGAATCGTACCAGTCGAGCCCGTGAGCGGATAGCAGCTCCTTCCCGGTAAACCGGTAGGGCTGCCGGTCGAAATTCCGGCTGCGGAAAATAACCCCCCGAAGGGAGGTACTCGAGACTCTGCACGACCTCCCCGGTATTGACGTTGCAGACCAATCGCACACTGCCGATATGATCCCGGACAAAGACATAGGGTATCTGAGAGATCAATCCCCCATGTCGCTCGGCCAACTCGAAAAAACCGTCGTCGAACAGCAGCCGCGACGGGGAGCCCATCTTGTAAAAAAAAAAGATTTCCATGCCGGTGTTCCCACATGTCGAAATGCGGGTCTTCACCGAGATAAACGCTGTCGAGGGGCACGGATATGGGGGGTGGAATATGTGGTCGTGACCGCCCCGGCTCTTTCCCCTCCGGCATAATAAAAATAGACGATACGGTTGCCGTTTTCGAACTGCACGGTGTCGGGTAGGTTCAGCAAATTGTATCGTATGGCCACGATTCCCCGGTCGAGGTCGGCGGTCATGTTTCCATTGGGGTCGTATGTCATCTCGGTCGACGCATCGGCTTTATCGGGATATCCTTGAAAATCATACTCGAGATTTGGGTCACCGTTTTTCGAGACTTTCGTCAGCCGGTTCCCCTTATACACCATGTCGAGCTGCTCGGCATACCGGTTTTCGTGAGTCCTTAACATAAGATATTAATAATCATTTATATAAAATCCATTCTAATTACATCAAAACCAAATATTTTCTTTCCCTCAAAAGACAGTTCTTATTTGACTGTTTCCATTCCACCGTTATCTAATTGTTCTTGTCGTATCGTATCAGTTATGTCGGCACAATGTTATCGCTATTGCCTGCCTTTTTTTAGAGCCTATGTTATTGCAACACGTTAGTATTAAAGGTAAAATGACCAAATAAAAACGAATGCTATTCATAGGCAGTGTTTTTATTGTATTTTTATGTCATTGAAAAAATGTTCATAAGATTTCAATTTGGTTTCTCCTACATGCTCATAGACAATGGCAATACCATATTTGAAATAATTATCTTCTCTAAAATATTTTTTTCCATTATCTGTCATATAGTACCCTCTTATACTACGAACATCTTTACCCAGTACAAATTCACTACATATTATTTTATCCGACAAATCTGTCAAAGGTAAATTTATCATACTTCCACAATGTATTATTATTGCAGCAGAATCTAAAACGCAATTTATTATTTTGAAATAACCCTCTTCATAATTGACAACATTAATTTTGTGGATTGCTGGATCCTCGATAATCAGATTCTTGTTATGGCACAATATCGTATCTGTTTTTGTTTGTATTTGACCAAAAGCAATATTTGTCAAACAAAAGAACAATACCATTAATAATACTTCACGGGGCTTCCTCTTCTTCATAATTATTTTCTGCTTGTTTTACAACTGTTTTTATTTTTATTCCCTACAAAAAATATATTTTGTAGGTCGGAATATGTAAATAAAGCTGTCGCATTTCCGTCACCTCTTATTTTATATTACATCATAACTTTCCCAATTAGTCGAACCAAAAGTTTAACATTCTCTTCAAATTATTTGACATATAGTACCTGTTATTTCCTATATCCACAAATCTTTCGTCATACCAAATTACTAAAAGGTTACCCTGCGAGTAAATCTCAATTTTTCCTCTTACATCAAGGGGATCTATATCTAATTCTACGGTATTCCCTCGTTTTGTTGTTAAGGTCTTTTTCATACAATCATACGGTCTTATTTTTATCAGAGAATCGGGAAGAATATTTAGTCGCAGTAGATTCTGACAGAGTTGTTGGATCTCTGAATAGGATAATTTTTTTAAGGAAATAGGGATAAGAACCTTTCCCTTTTTCAAAATGATTATCAAACAATCGCCTTGGGGTGTTAAATGCCGTATAAACGTCAAAAGAGAAATGTTTAATCTTTATACTGTCGGCTTTTTTCGCATATTATTTGAGAAAAGGCAAGTAACGGACAAAATAAAAAAGCAAGGCTATATATCTTTTTCATAATGTATCATTTTTGATAAAACCAATCTCTTTGCGTAGGTCCCGAAGTTGTGTGAGGGGTCCCTTCGTGATCTAATCGTGTGACTTGTCCTGATTCTATTTCTTCTAATGCAATAGCTGTCTGTCTTTCATAACCAGTTATTACACGCTCTTCTTCTTTGTTTCCATATTGAGAAGGCTTTTTTCTCTATCTTTGTCTTTGCCCTTGAGGGCCTTTATCATGTCTCCATGCATGATCTATTTCGTGATTTAATAAAGTAGAAGGAGAAAGCTCTACGAGTTCGTTTGTGAGAAGTCCTAGTTTAGGAGCCCATTTTATGGTTCTTGATTTAGGGGAATAATAATGCCCATCAAAAGATTCGGCGATATAATAAGTTTCATTAGAAGCATGAAGATCAGCCATTTTCCCAGCGGCATTATGTTGATTCAAATATTCAACTGCGATTTTGAAATATTCTTTGAACTCTTTTTTGAAACATTTTCGGCAAATTGTAGAAATTTCCCGTCCGGGTCTACATATTTCACCGGATTATTATTACAATAGGCATAGGGCGATATGGAGTAATATTTCTCGCAGAGAGGATCCATCGTCATAAATCGGCAGAGAGCCGGATAATACATACGGGCATCGAAGTCGTAACTGTCATAGCCGTGCAGCTCTATAAACTCCTTTCCTCCGTATTTATACGGCTGCTCTTCGGGCTGGTAATGGACTTCATAGGGAAGACCGAAAGGATAGTATTGCATCCGTTGGTAGGTGACGGTATGCTCTATGGGTTTGGGGCGAATAGGTGGTTTATCTCCGCCTATCGGCCCCCGGTTCGTCGAGGAAAAGGAGGTTCCACTGGTGTCAGTTTTGCTACCGCACTGCCGTAGACGGTGCGGATATTCCCTTGATAATCCCGCACGAAGTACCGGAAATCTTGTTCCGAACAATCCAAATAGCCGTCGCCGTTATGAATTCGTATCAGGGTATCGCTCTCGAAATCGGCTCCCGCATATTCCAAAGAACCCCGACGTGCCGTAACATGACTGCTCATGGCCGCAGTCCCCGATGTACTGCCGAAGGTCTGCCCCGCAGGGATAACGACCGTTGTCAGTGGTGTGAGGTATTTACTGCCGGTTCCTCTTGCCGTCGGCGGTGTAATAATTCACGATAGCCGACCCGTTGCGGAACTGCACGGTGTCGGGCTGGTTCAGCAAATTGTATCGTATGGCGACAATATCCCGGTCGAGGTCGGCCGTCATATTTCCGTTGGGGTCGTAAAAATAATCGAGTCCATTATAGTTATAATCCCGATATTCTTTCATGTCGTATCGCCCCTGTTCTCCCATCATATCGGTAATCTCTACTACCCTATTCCCTTCATAAGACCAGTTCATCTCGTCTATCATTCCGCCCCTTCCCCCATTGCGATACAAATTTACCATATTACCATGCTTGTCATATTCATACTCGACATGATAGCGGCCGCTAGAAAAATCACTGCCCGTCACCGAATAGGCCGAAGCCAGCCGGTCGTGGGCATCATAAGTGAAGCGATAGCCGTTCACAATCGTGTCGGTATCGGTGCGATATGTCCAATTCATCGCCGATATATTTCCGTTGTAACGAACTTTCCCATAGTTTCCCATAAGGCTTTCGTAATACAAATTCTGCACGAAATCGACATCTTCTATCCGAGTGATCCAACCCTGCAAATTATACCGATATTTAGCATGCGTCAGTCCTCCGTCGATACTTTTGCCGGATATCCGTCCCAACTCGTCGTATTCATATCTCCAATCGGTAGACAAAGAGTCGTTAACCGCATAATCGGTGCGGGTGAGGCGTCCCGAGCGGTCATAAGTGTTTTCTACGGACTCCGATACCGATAAACGCCCCCGGGAATCCAAATGTTCCGTGTATGATTCAAGAATATTTCCCGAAAGGTCGCATTGAGCATAAGTCATTTCATAATCGCCCGATACATGCCGAGTGCGTGTCTGTACGGGATTTCCATATTCATCGTAATAATAAACGGTAATCGCATATTTGCTCCTGTCCGTCAAGTCGAACACCTGCGTCCCGGTCAGCAAACCTTTGGCCGAGGAATAAGCCGCACCATATCCCTCCTTACTCCGATAGGCAAGCTGCGAGGCTGCCGTCCCCTCGATGTACAAAAAAGAATAGTCGTCGTAATAATTGACCGTGAGTAACCGCCCTTTTTCCTGTGAAATAGGCGACAATATCCGCAGCGAATACCCCATACCCGGCCACGCAGTATAACTATCGGCACGTTCCTCGACAAACCTCCTTTCCCTGCAATACCGATACAAGTCCGGTGGACTCTGCAACGGATCCGTCTCATAAGTATACAGCACTCGGGAGAGGGCATCATATTTGGTTATGGTCCAGAGGCTTCCGCTCTGTTGATTGCCGTCCTGACTCATGACCAATCGATTAGCCCTATCGTAAATCATCTGTATCGATTTACAACCGGGCAAACGCTTCCCTATGCAGTTCCCCCGGTCGTCGTATTTATAGAGATAGGCATACTGTTGCAAAAGAGTGTGGCTGTCGGGATAATTGCCGGTATTATACATTCCGTCCACAGCCATCGGGGGCAGTACGTAGCACAGCCTGCCGTGGTCGTCATAAATGTAGTAAGTGTCATAACCGTTTCCCTGACGGGCCATAACCACTCGACCCGATTTATCGGTGAAACTCTCTTGCCAAATTCCGTCCTCGTCGGTTTCGCGAGTAACATAAAGAGCACCCGGGGTATACCGCCCCACTCGTTGTACCCCATCGGACGAAATTCGGAAAAGAACGACCTCTCCTGCCGTATTGCACCGATATGCAGCAGTCTTCGGGTGAGCGTTCCAAACAGCTCCGGGATTTTTCACACCGACTGTCCGGCTCAACGGTGAGTTTTCGTACAAAGTCTCCCGATAGAGATATGTGTCTCCATAATAACTTTGAGCCGTCTGCCCGTATGTAGAAGGATTCACATAACAGCCGTTGTTCCCCGATACGGGTGTGGGAAGCCCTTGACGATATTCTCTCCCGGCCTCGTCGTAACCGACTGTGGACAGCAGGTCGGCGCCCGTTGCCGTGAAACCCACTCGGGCAGTCTGTTCGGGACGACCCAGCCCGTCATAATAGACCACGGTCGCAAGCGCCTGCGAAGCCCCTTCGGCAGTTATCCGGCCGTCCTCTATATTCGCCGACGTACTACCGCCGGGAAGAACGACCTCCACGATATAATTTTTTTCAGACGACAAACTCAAAGGAATATCGACGGCAGCCGACACTATCGCCGACATGGGCGACAAAAAGAGTATAGACAAACTCATTGAAAAGCGGAGGGGTCTTTTCATAGTATCGTGATTTTGTGTCTCTCCGTAAATTTATGCTTTTTTACATTTCCCCAAATATTTCACGCCTTTTTTTCATGCCTCGGCTCCAAACGACTGTTTTAACCCTCTTCAAACAAAATTCGGGAATTATTTTCGAGGAAAGCCCCATGAAACACATTCCCCCTATACATAGCACGAAAGCCGGCTCTTCCCATTATCCGGGAATCACCCTTCTCCGAACAATCGCACAGCATTGGCCGTGGTAGCCTCCTCCACCTCGGCAGTCGTAATATCCAGAATTTCGGCTATTCGCTTCGCCATATAAGGCAAATACGAAGGTTCGTTCCGTTTGCCCCGATAAGGCACGGGAGCCAAATACGGGGCATCGGTTTCGAGCAATATACGCCCGATGCCCACTTCCCGTACCATATCTTCGAGATGAGCGTTCTTGAAAGTAACGATGCCGTTTATCCCGAAATAATAGTCACCGGTTCCCCTCAGCAGACGCACCTGTTCGGCCGACCCCGTGAAACTGTGGAATACCCCTCGGAATGCCGGCACTCTGCCCGACTGCAACAGAGCCAATATTTCGTCGAATGCCTCCCGGCAATGAATAATCACCGGCAAACCCGACTCTGCCGCCCACCCCGTCTGCATCACAAAAGCCTCTTTCTGCTCCTCGGCATAGGTCTTGTCCCAATACAAATCGAGCCCTATCTCGCCCACGGCGCAATACTCCCCGGAGAAAAGCAGCTCTCTCACCTGTCCAAGCCGCTCCCGATAATCGTCCTCCACCGACGTGGGGTGTAGCCCCATAGCCATACGGCAATAACCGGGAAACAAATCGTTCGTGGCATGCATGGCTTGCACCGTGTCGAAATCGACATTGGGCAATATCACCCGTTCGACTCCCGCTTCACGGGCGCGGCGCACCACCTCGACACGGTCTTCGTCAAACTCTTCCAGATAAATATGCGTGTGAGTATCAATCATCTTCGGGTCGCTTTTCTCCACTGCGGTAATAATATACTACGCCGTAAGCCCGGCAACGGTTCAAACGTATTTCGGCAGGGAGGTCGGCGTAATACGTTTCCACCTGATTCCACAAATCCAAGATAATCCGGTCCGCCTCCTCGCGCAAGGCATCCAATCCCGACTGGGAACGAGTCGTATTCAGTTTATAATTCTGTTGTTCCCGATAGGCTTCCTTGAAAATATCGTAATGCACGGTCACTTTCGCGATCGTAGGGTTATAAATAGGTGCGCCTCCGTGCGACACCCGTTCGCGTTCCCCTCGATGAGACGTTCTCCCCAAACGAGAATGTGCTTCTCGCCGGTCAGCTCGGGCACGGCAAAATCTTCGGGGTCGAGCCCGTAAAACAATTTGTGTTCCTTACGCACCTCGTTACGCAACACCGCCAAATTAAGCACCTGTATGAAATGCGAGATGTACAACCGGGCCGTCTTCAAATGCGACTGATATTGTCGGTTGGCCTCGGCCTGAGCCGTATAGCAATACTGGAACTGCCCGACGGCACTTTTGAAGCGTCTCAAAAAGTGCGCGGGCCTCGTTCAGCGTTTTATACGAAGCCGCCTGCTTGTCCACATCGCACTCGTGCTCCATCGCCACCGCTTTTTCGAGAGCGGCAAGGCGGGCTTTGTCTGTATTCGGTAACCGGCGGTAAGGCATTGTTTCTGAAAAATTTTAGTGATCTCGTTTTATCAATGAATTCGCCAAATCGTATAAAGGCTGCTTTGCCGCTTCGTCCACTCCGATTTGCCGCAAAGCCTCTATCGCCCGACGACTGTATTCGTCGACCTGCCGCAGACACAAATCGCCCGCACCGACACGGTCGTACAACGCCGTCACAGCAGCTATCTTCTCGGAAGGATCGTATTCGGCTGCGCTCAACCAGCGGGACAACTCCTCGGCATCTTTCCCTTCGACCCGTTGCCGGGCATTGATGAGCATATACGTCTTCTTGTTATTCAGAATATCGCCTCCTATCTTTTTTTCCCGAAACGGGCAGGGTCGCCATACACGTCCAACCAATCGTCCTGCAACTGGAACGCCAGTCCCAAAGACTCGCCGAAACGATAGATACAATCCGCATCCGTCTCGCTCGCTCCGCCTATAATCGCCCCTATCTTCAACGCTCCTCCCAACAGCACGGCTGTTTTCAAGCGAATCATCTCGATATATTCCGCTTCGGTCACATCGTCCCGACGCTCGAATTCCATATCGTATTGCTGACCCTCGCAAATTTCAAGAGCCGTTTTCAGGAACAACTCGACGACAGCCCCCGTGTGCGGAGCTTCCGTGCGGGCGATATAACGGAAAGCGATGATCTCCATGGCATCGCCCGAAAGTATGGCCGTATTCTCGTCCCACACCTTATGCACCGTAGGTTTACCACGGCGCACGTCGGCTTTGTCCATCACATCGTCATGCAACAGCGTGAAGTTGTGAAACACTTCCAACCCCACCGCCGCATTCAATGCCCGACGATAATCGCCCGCAAACATCTCGCAGGCAAGCAACGTCAACAACGGCCTCACGCGCTTACCGCCTAACGACAACTCATAACGCACGGGAGCATACAATCCATCGGGTTCGGCGGCATATTCTATCTTCGAAAGTTCAGCTTCTATCGCATCGAAATATCTTTGCAGTTTTTCCATAAACTACTTGAAAAAATTTTTATGTTTTACATAGAACAGAGTTCAAAATTAACGATTTCCATCGAGCCGAGCAAACATAACTCACAATATAATATGAATAAAGTTCCGATACAAACTCGTTCCGCCACATACTTTATTGCCCTTTTTTCCCGTTAATAAATCATCGGGAACCATTCTGCCGAAAGCAAAATTCAATCACGCGACCTTCTGCCTACCGGGAATTTTGGCTATCTTTGAAACCCGAAAACAATTATGACACATACGTTTCGATATATAACGGTTCTTCTGGCGACTGTCACTACATGCTTCGCCGGGAGGGGACAAGAGGGGAAAAGCTCGTTCGACTTTCTCAATATCCCCACCTCTACCCACGCCTATACGTTGGGAGGAACCAATATATCCGTCATTGACGAAGATATAAACCTCGTCAATCAAAACCCGGCTCTGATGGGACCCGAATCGGATTTGCAACTCGGGCTGAACTACATGAAATATGTCGGGGGAATCAATCTGGCAGGAGCCACTTTCGGAAAGGCGGCCGGAGAACGGGGAGCATGGGCGGCCGGCATACAATACTACGGGTACGGCAAAATGAAAAGTGCCGACGAAACCGGCGTGATCACCGGTGAATTTTCACCCAAAGACATCGTCTTCAACGGTATCTACGCCCACGACATCACCACGACCTTGCGGGGCGGAGTCAATGCCAAAGTCATCTACTCCTCTTACGAACAATACACCTCTTGGGCGCTTGCCGTCGATCTCGGCCTCAACTACTACAACGCCGACAACGACCTCTCGCTCTCGCTGGTAGCACGCAATCTGGGTGGACAAATCAAACGTTACAACGACACATTCGAACGCATGCCGTTCGATTTGCAGATAGGCTATACGCAAAGCCTCGAACATGCGCCCATACGGGTGTCGGTCACCGCTCGTAACCTCACAAGGTGGAAACTTCCCTATCCCGCCATCGAAAGCAGCTCTTACACCGGGAGCGACGAAATCGTCGAAAAAAGCGGATTCGTGGACAACCTTTTCCGCCATCTCATTTTCGGCGTGGAGTTCCTGCCCACCGACCGCATTTACATAGGAGTGGGGTACAACTACAAAACCCGCACCGACATGCGCACCGCTCACCGTAACTTTCTCTCCGGATTCAGCATAGGCGGCGGAATCAAAGTCCGCATGTTCGGCATAGGTGTCGCCCTCGCACAACAACACACGGGAGCGACCACGCTCATGGTCAACCTCTCGACCAATCTTTTCGAATTCAAAAAATAAACGCTTATGAATAAACCTGAACCTCGGATAATCATCGCCGTCGACGGCTTCTCTTCGTGTGGGAAAAGTACGATGGCGAAAGCTCTTGCCCGGAACATAGGCTACATTTATATCGACAGTGGCGCGATGTACCGCGCCGTCACCCTCTACTGCCTCGACCACGGCCTCATCGACGGCGACACGGTCGACACCGATACGCTGAGGTCCCTCATGGACGACATTCAAATCGATTTCCGCCCCGATCCCGAAACGGGTATGACACACACATTTCTAAACGGAATCGACGTAGAGCGTGAAATTCGCTCCATGCGAGTATCCGATAAGGTAAGCCCCGTTAGTGCCATACCTTTCGTGCGCACGGCTATGGTTGCCGCACAGCAAAAAATGGGCGAACGGAAAGGCATCGTCATGGACGGGCGCGATATAGGCACAACTGTATTCCCCATGCCGAACTGAAAATATTCGTCACGGCCTCGGCGGAGACTCGGGCACAACGACGCGTCGACGAATTGAAGGCGAAAGGTGTCGATGTCGATTTCGACGAAGTAGTCGCCAACATCAACAAACGCGACCACATCGACCAGACGCGTGAAGTAAGTCCTTTGCGCAAAGCCGACGATGCCATAGAGCTCGACAATTCCCACATGACAATCGCCGAGCAAGACGCATGGCTCATGACCCGGTACAGAGAAACCGTCGAAAAACTTCGATAAACCACCCGCAAAGGTAGAAAGGAGACAGGTTATGGCACGCATAGAAATAGACGAACATTCGGGTTTCTGCTTCGGTGTAGTCACGGCTATCCGCAAAGCCGAAGAAGAACTCGACCGCACCGGACGGCTCTACTGCCTCGGCGACATCGTACACAACAGCAACGAGGTGGAACGACTCAAAGCCAAAGGGCTCATCACCATAGACCACGAGCAGCTCAAACAGTTGCACGACGTGAAAGTATTGCTGCGAGCCCACGGTGAACCTCCCGAAACCTACCGAATCGCCGCCGAGAACAACATCGAAATCATCGATGCCACCTGCCCCGTCGTGTTGCAACTGCAACGTAAAATCAAAACCGCATACGATTCCAACCCTCCCGGAGAGGCGCAAATCGTTATCTACGGCAAAACCGGACACGCCGAAGTCAACGGACTGGTGGGACAGACCCACGGCAAAGCCGTCGTCATCGAGGGGGACAAAGACCTCGATAAGATAGACCTCCGCAAAAAACTGTTGCTTTATTCCCAAACAACCAAGTCGGTAGAAGGCTTCCGCCACATCGTCGACGAGATAAAACAGCTGAAACCCGACGGACAATTCGAATCGTTCGACACCATCTGTCGGCAAGTCGCCAACCGCATTCCCAATATCAGGGAGTTTGCCCGCCGACACGACCTTATCCTGTTCGTTTGCGGGAAAAAGAGCTCCAACGGACGGGTGCTTTTCGGAGAATGCCTGCAAGTCAATCCCCAATCCCGACTCGTTTCCGACATCAGCGAAATAGACCCCACATGGCTCGAAGGAAAAGAGAGCATAGGTATCTGCGGAGCTACCTCCACCCCCGCTGGCTCATGACCGAAGTCCAAGAATACATAACCCGGTTATTGGAAACGACCGGCTCTACCGCCACCCGATGACCGACCGTATTTCTGTGAATACCCAAAAGCAAGAATAATCCGGCTCAGCCCGGATAAGTTTACTCCGATACTTTATACAAAAAATAGATTCTACCCCTACCTTTCATTTTGGTAAATAGTTTATCAAAATGAAAGGCATTTGCGCCCGAAAACCGACTATCACCATAATAATCAACAATTTAATCATATCCCCCACAAAAATGGTCTGCCATTTGTCGTGTAAGAGATATGAAACTCTACATCATATCAAACAGACTGCCAGTCAAGGTAAGCGAAAAAAACGGAACGTTTTCATTCACCCGAAGCGAAGGCGGGCTGGCAACGGGGCTCGATTCTCTTCAAACTGCTTACGAAAAGCATTGGATCGGGTGGCCGGGAATTTGTGTGGATAATGATAGCGACAAACAAGCGATCGGGGAAAAATTGGAAGAACTAAACTTTCACCCCGTATTCCTGTCCGACACCCAGATAAAAAATTATTACGAAGGTTACAGCAACAGTACCATCTGGCCGCTGTGCCACTATTTCTTTGCCTATACATTGTACAAGGACACTTTCTGGCAAGCCTACCGAGAAGTAAACAAGCGATTCTGTGAAACCATCTGCCGGCTGATAGGCCCCGAAGATAAAGTGTGGGTACAGGATTATCAACTGATGTTATTGCCCGGTATGCTTCGAGAAGCCGTTCCCGACTTGTGCATAGGCTATTTTCATCACATACCTTTCCCGTCCTATGAACTCTTCCGCATATTGCCCGAACGGGCCGAGATTCTCAAAGGTCTGTTAGGAGCCGATTTCATAGCTTTTCACACTCACGACTACATGCGGCACTTTATCAGTGCGGTAGAACGCGTGCTGCGCATGAATTTCAAATTGGACGAAATACAGTTAGGCAATCGGGTCGTACGAATAGATGCCCTTCCTATGGGGATTAATTACGACCTGTACCACAATGCTTCTACACAACCGGAAGTCCGTCAAGCGGTCGACCGCACGAGAAAACTGTTCGGAGATCACAAGTTGATTCTCTCCGTGGACCGCCTCGATTACAGTAAAGGAATCCTGCACAGGCTGCGAGGCTTCGCCGCCTTCCTCGAACATCACCCCGAATATCATGGCAAGATCGCTTTGGCTATGATCATAGTCCCCTCGCGCGACCACGTAGGCAGTTACGCCCAATTAAAGACCAAAATAGACGAAGAAATAGGCTCCATCAACGGGGCGTATTCTACGATGGATTGGACTCCGGTATATTATTTCTATCACGGATTTTCTTTCGAGGAACTGACAGCCATGTACCACATGGCCGACATAGCGCTTGTGACACCCCTCCGGGACGGAATGAACTTGGTAGCCAAAGAATATGTAGCCGCCAAAAGCGAAAATCCCGGTGTATTGATTCTCAGCGAAATGGCAGGAGCAGCCGTCGAATTGACCGACGCTCTGTTAATCAATCCCAATGACACGGGACAAATCGAACGGGCAATTTGTCAAGCATTGGAAATGCCCGTAGAGGAACAGTTGCGACGGCTGCAAAACATGCAGAAAATCATCTCGACCCAAACCGTCGACAAATGGGCTGCTGACTTTACCGACGAGTGGAACGATATTTGCCGCAAGAACATCTCCTTCCGCAAAAAACAGATTACAGCAAACGCGATAGGCTCTATCAAACAAGAGTACAATAGAGCGAAAAAACGGCTCATTCTTTTGGACTACGACGGAACATTGGCGGCTCTCAAACCCCGCCCCGAAGATGCCGAGCCGACACCCGAACTCATAGAAACGCTACAAAAACTTTGTGAAGACTCCGACAACCACATCGTTATCAATAGCGGACGCGACCACTTCACATTGGAAAAACGGCTGGGGAACCTTCCGGTCTCGATAGCTGCGGAGCACGGAGCATGCTATCGGGAAAACGGGCTATGGCACAAAAACATCGACAAACCGGTATGGAGCGCAGGTTTGTTATCTATCCTCAAACTATTCGTAGCGAAAACACCCCGTTCGCGTCTGGAAGTCAAAGAAACCGCCATCGCATAGCACTATCGGGAAAGCGATGCTTGGCTGGGAACTTTGCGAGCCCAACAATTAGCCAACGAACTTGTTTCTATCTGTATACAACAGAAATTGCAAATCATTCAGGGAGACAAAGTGATCGAAATAAAATCGCCCGATTACAACAAAGGCTCGGAAGTTTCCCGCCAGCTCAAAAAAAAGAATATTACGATTTCATTCTGGCTATCGGCGACGACACCACCGACGAAGATATGTTCAAGGCCCTGCCCAAAAATGCGGCAACCATAAAAGTGGGTTACGTCTCCGAAACCGCCAGATACAACTTGCCATCGCAGGAACAAGTCCTCCCCTTGTTGCAAACATTGGTAAATATTTCGGGCGAGTCATCGACCAACGATAAAGTCCGAAAAGGATTGAACTCCGCATTACATTTCTTTTAAAGAACTATTAAACTTAAAATAAAACCGATGAATAACCTCAACTATGGTGTAATTGGAAACTGCCGGACGGCAGCGCTCATATCGGAAAAAGGGAATATCGAATGGTTGTGTTTCCCCGACTTCGATTCGCCCTCTATCTTCGCGGCACTGCTCGATAGGGACAAAGGCGGTTGTTTCGGATTCGAAGTGTCGAACGAATATCACATCTCGCAATCTTATGTACCTCATACCAATATACTATCCACCCATTTCTCTTCCGACGAAGGAGAATTTGTCGTGCTCGACTTCATGCCGTGCTACCGTTCCTATGAAAAAGAGCACTATCTGCCCGCAGAAATATATCGTTATATCCGTTGGATAAAAGGGACACCCCGGTTTAAAGTAAATTACAATCCGGCTCCCGATTATGCACGGGGAAAAGTCATACACAACATTACCGACGAATACATCGAAACTTATTGTTCGTCCGAGAACAAAGACCGACAATACCTATACTCTTCCCTGTCTTTACAAGACATCGAACAAAAAAAGGAAATCACGCTCCAACGAGATGAATTTTTCCTGCTGTCATACAACGAAAAGGTGATTCCGATAGACATCGAACGGGAAAAGCTCGAATATTGCCGCACACTGGTCTATTGGCTCAACTGGACGAACCGGACTAAAAATACTCGCTCTACAACGACGTTATAGAACGAAGTCTGTTAGTATTGAAGTTAATGTCTTATTACAACGGAGCCGTATTGGCGGCACTCACTACGAGCCTGCCCGAAACCGTCGGTGACGTCCGCAACTGGGACTATCGTTTTTGTTGGTTGAGAGATGCATCCATGTCCATCGAGACCCTCTTCCAAATCGGGCATGCAGGAGCGGCTCGCAGATTTATGAAATTCATTCAATCCACCTTCGTCGCCAAGCACGAGTCTTTTTCAAATCATGTATGGCATTCGCGGAGAAAGGCAATTAAAAGAAATCATTCTGGACCACCTCGACGGATATAAAAACTCCAAACCGGTGAGAATAGGAAACGATGCCTATCACCAAAGGCAAAACGACTCGTTCGGTTATCTCATGGACTTGATCTACCAATACTATCGACTCATGCCGGGGACGTTAGACGAAATAGAAGACATGTGGGAAATGGTGAAGAGTATTCTCGCCACAGTCGAAGAGGAATGGAGAGAACCGGACAAAGGAATCTGGGAAATCAGAGGGGAAAGCCAGCATTTCGTCTCCTCGAAAGTAATGTGCTGGGTCGCTTTGGATGGGGAACGAAAATCGCCAATATGCTAAAAAAATACAAATATATCGAACGCTGGCAGAAAGAAGCAGACAAGATAAAAACCGATGTGATGACTCACGGCTGGAAAGAAAAAATCCACAGTTTTTCCCAGACCTACGAAAACACGGCCTTAGATTCCTCCCTACTCCTCATGGAACCCTACGGCTTCATCGAAGCGAACGACATTCGTTATCACCAAACAGTGAAAGCCATAAAAAAAGCGTTGTTACACAAAGGCTTGATGTACCGGTACAACAGCAAAGACGACTTCGGACTGCCCTCCTCGGCATTCACGATATGCACCTTTTGGCTCGTGAGGGCTCTTTTCGTCATAGGAGAAAAAGAAGAGGCCCGCTGCCTGTTCGACGAAATACTGAAATGCTCCAATCACTTGGGTCTGTTCAGCGAAGATTTGGACTTCGACACCAAAGAACAATTAGGGAATTTCCCCAAGCCTATTCCCATCTGGCTCTGGTAAACACGGCCATTCTATTTGCAGAAGAAGACAAGAAATTATCGTTCATTCGACCCTAAAAAACAGAAAGGAGACGGTATTACGAAAACATTTCTTCACAATATCGTCATCTCTACTGTACCGGTATTTGACTTTTAATTTCTATATTTGCCCAAAAAGCAAAAAAATAGGAGAAGGTGCAGCATAAAATTAGCGCAAGCTCTTTTTCTACATTCACCTTTCACTATCTTTGCTACCAATTAAACAATATAGGTTATGTCGCAAATTAAATGTGTAGGTATTTTAACTTCCGGTGGCGATGCTCCCGGAATGAATGCGGCCATTCGCGCGGTAACTCGTGCAGCCATCTACAACGGATTCGAGGTAAAAGGTATTTATCGAGGTTATAAAGGTTTGGTTACGGGAGAAATAACCCTTTCAAAACGCAAAATGTAAGTAACATCATACAGTTGGGAGGTACGATATTGAAGACAGCCCGCTGTCAAGAATTCAAAACGCCCGAAGGACGAAAAGTCGCTTACGACACACTCGTCAAAGAAGGCATAGATGCCCTTGTCGTAATCGGAGGAGACGGAACATTGACCGGTGCGCGCATTTTTCGCCACCGAATACAACTATCCCATCGTAGGATTGCCAGGAACGATAGACAACGATCTCTATGGAACCGACACCACGATCGGATACGATACGGCACTGAACACCATTATGGATGCCGTCGATAAAATACGCGATACCGCAACGTCCCACGAAAGACTTTTCTTTATCGAAGTCATGGGTCGCGATGCCGGATTCCTCGCTTTGAACGGAGCCATCGCTACGGGAGCCGAAGCAGCTATTAGTCCGGAGATTTCGACCGAAGTGGACCAACTCGAAGAACTCATCAAGAACGGATTCCGCAAATCGAAAACAGTAGTATCGTGTTGGTAGCCGAAAGTCCCATCACCGGTGGAGCCATGCACTTGGCAGAACGGGTACAGAAAGAGTACCCGCAATACGATGTCCGCGTAACTATTCTGGGACACATTCAACGGGGAGGTTCACCCACGGCGCACGACCGCATTCTGGCCAGCCGCATGGGTTCGGCCGCCATCGATGCCCTGCTCGAAGATCAACGCAATGTCATGATCGGTATCCGCAACAACGAAATCGAATATATTCCTTTCAATAAAGCTATCAAAAACGACAAACCCATAGACCGAGAATTACTCAACACGTTGAGAAAACTCTCGATCTAATCACGGGGAACATAAAATTCCACTACACACGGGGCTGCTTGATTTTATTCCATCAGGCAGCCCCGGTTTTTTGGGAAAGGACCGACCTACACCCTCACCCGGTCCAATGGGTCGAGCAACTTGTAAAGCAAGAAAAATTTTGGCTTGGTAGAAATTCAGAAGTGATTTTTATGCAGCTAACTCCTCTCTCCCCCTGCCGTGTCCCGTGGCATTACGGGGTGTTTTGCACAGTAAAATAGGGAGAAAAACTGCTTTTCAATCCTCTCCCCCTGTGTTCCTACAAGGAATATAGGGGGAGTGCCCGTAGGGCGAGGGGGTTAAAACGACAGTAGAGCAAAAATATTGAATCTCACCCTCCTCCCCTGTGTGGCGCAGGCAAATAGGGGAGGTGGCACGTAGTGACGGAGGGGTTGGCAAATACTGGTAGTGGAGCGAAATAGGAGAGAAGTGTTATTACTCCCCGGTAACGAGAACAGAATTGTGCATTACCTTCCACTCCTATGTTTATTACTTCCTGTAATTACAATCATGTAAGTGGTCATTAACAAATCCTGTTGATTGTAAAAAGGCATAGCAAGTAGTTGTCCCAAAAAACTTGAACCCTCTTTTTTTTTTCATATCTCTGCTTATTCCATCTGATTCGGGTGAGCAAGAAGGTATTTCGCTCAGTGAATGAAATGTATGGGTTATTGGCTGATTATCGGGGAAGAATGACAATATGTAGTTAAAGAAACTCCCAAATTCTTTTTGAATGGCGATAAATAATCTTGCATTTGTTATTGCCGATTTGATTTTCAACCTGTTTTTTATAATTCCGTCAAAATGCATTAACCGTTCGACATCTTCTTCGGTCATCTGTGCTACTGTTGCAATTTCGAAATTATGAAATGCGGCACGATAGCCTTCGCGTTTTTTAATATTGTTATCCAACTTAGTCCGGCTTGGGCACTTTCCAACAAGAGAAATTCGAATAATATCTTGTCTTCTTTTACTAATCTTCCCCATTCATTATCGTGATATGCCACATAAAGTTCATCAGTACCACACCAACCGCAACGTCCATTTATCAAATTTTGCATATGATTCAAAAAGATTATTCACTAATTTACAACTCTAATTACAACAAAAGTATCAATAAAATACCATCTATCAATTATTCGCGAATAACATTTTGTTATTTTTGATGTATGATTATAATTATAGTTTTGTTCACACACCTTTACATTGAGACTGAACGGGACAATGTTATAGGTTGTAGCTTATCGCACTGCTCTTCGAACCATTCAAATATGGACTGACGGTTAATCACAGAAACTAATTTTGGCTTGTCAGTAGGGGCTTTCACCACTTGAAATCCTGCCTTTTCGGTCTTGAATTTCTATCTGTGTACTTCCGAATAGAGTTTTCTCTCATACTCTAGGTCTTATCCTAGACGAGTGTTACAGTCCACCTACCGAACCGCTCGTGTGTATTTTTTACAGAACTTTGTGAACTTTATTCGTCCCGAATGAGATACGTGAAATTCGATAGGGGAGATGTCATGCAGAGCCGGAGTGGGTGAAGCCACTCAAAGTAACGTTTCAATCCTCTCCCCCCTACCGTGTCCCGTAGCCTTACGGGGTGTCGCAAAGCGATAGGGGAGGTGGCACGAAGTGCCGGAGGGTTAGAAAATACCGGTAGGGGTTAGAAAATACCGGTAGGGAGAAAGTTAGAATGTTTTTCTGAAAAGAAAATCGACAGGTTCGCCACACCGATTCGGCAATTCGCCTCAATTCTCGAATAAAATTTGCATTTGCTCCCGACTTGTTTTATCTTTGTTTTTCTTAGATTTCGAACTATGGAAACGTCCGATCAACAATACACCAACGAAGAGCAACTTATCGAAGATAAATTTCAAGAACTGCTCAACGGATATCTCAACTCCAACCACCGGAAGAAAGTCGAGATTATCGAGCGTGCGTTCAAATTTGCCAAAGAAGCCCACAAGGGGAATACGCCGACGATCGGGCGAACCCTACATACTGCACCCTATCGCCGTGGCTCGTATCGTCAGTCAGGGAAATAGGTTTGGGCTCTACATCGATATGCTCCGCCCTGTTGCACGACGTAGTGGAAGACACTGAATATACCGTCGAGGACATCGAGAACCACTTCGGGAAAAAGATAGCATCCATCGTCGACGGGCTCACCAAAATATCGGGCGGTATTTTCGGCGACCAAGCATCGGCTCAGGCCGAGAATTTTCGACGGCTGTTGCTCACCATGTCCGAAGACATTCGGGTAATCCTCATCAAAATGGCCGACCGCCTGCACAACATGCGCACGCTCGGTTCCATGCTCCCCAGCAAACAATATAAAATCGCTGGCGAGACACTCTATATATATGCCCCGTTGGCCCACCGTTTAGGATTGTTCGCCATAAAGACCGAGTTGGAAGACCTCGCCTTCAAATACGAACACCCCGAGGCTTACAACCAAATCAAGCAGAAAATCGCCGAGACCGAAGAATCGCGCCAGCAAATTTACAACAACTTCTCCAAGCCGATTGTCGCGAAGCTCAAAGAAATGGGGCTCGAATTCGAGATGAAAGCCCGGGTAAAATCCATCTATTCCATTTGGAACAAGATGGAGTCGAAACACATACCTTTCGAGGAAGTCTACGACCTCTATGCGGTTCGTATCATTTTCAAATGCCCCAACGAAGCCGACGAGAAAAAAGAGTGCTGGGCCATTTACTCGGTCATCACCGACATCTACAAACTGCACCCCGAACGCACCCGCGACTGGGTGAGCCGCCCCAAAGCCAATGGATACAAAGCTCTGCATCTCACGGTCATGGGTCCCGATGGCAATTGGATAGAAGTACAAATACGAAGCGAAAAAATGGACGAGATCGCCGAACGGGGATTCGCCGCCCATTGGAAATACAAAGTGGGAAACTCCGACGAAGAGTCGGAACTCGACATCTGGCTGAAAACCATCAAAGACATTCTCGAACACCCCGAGCCCAACGCCATCGATTTTCTCGACACGATAAAGCTCAACCTGTTCAGTACCGAGATATTTGTCTTTACGCCCAAAGGCGAGCTCATCACATTGCCCAAAGACGCCACGGCACTCGATTTGGCTTTCACTCTGCACTCCGACCTCGGCTTCCATTGTATCGCCGCCAAAGTAAATCACCGGCTAGTACCGCTGAACCAAAAACTGCATAGCGGCGACCAAGTGGAAATACTCACCTCCAAATCGCAAACGCCCAAAGAGGAATGGCTCAACTTCATCACCACGGCCAAAGCCCGAAGCAGACTGACGGCGTCGTTGCGGAAAGACCGGCGAAAAATCATAGCGAAAGGAGAGAAAATTCTGAAAGAATTTTTCGAAAGCAGTCACATCGAATACAACAACGATGTAGTAACCAAAATATTAAGCAACCTCGGCATACGACATCGGGACGATCTGTTCTACAAAATAGGAAATGACGAGATTACCCCCAACGAAAATATCAAAAAATCATCAAGGGAAAAAGTCAAAATCCTTTCATGCGGTATCTGAAACTTTCGTTCGGCAGCAACAACGGGAAAAACGAACAGCCCAAACCCGTCACTCCTCAGCAACTTACGATAGACCGCAAACAGACCTACATTCTGCGAGACGAGAACGGAGTGAAAAACTATAAAGTAGCGGATTGCTGTTGCCCGATACCCGGTGACGACGTCTTGGGATATGTGGAAGACGACGAAACCGTAGTCGTGCACAAAAGAGAATGTCCCGTAGCCATGCGACTGAAATCGAGCTTCGGCCCACGGTTGGTGTCCACGCAGTGGGAAGCCAGCGAATCGCTCTCTTTCCCGGCCAAGATAGAGATACAAGGTATCGACCGGATAGGGATTCTCAACGAAATCACCCGGGTGATTTCCAATGAATTGATTATCGACATGAGAGGACTCACCATAAAAGCCAACGAAGGAGTATTCACCGGGACGGTCAACATCATGGTGCACGACACCCCGCGTCGTAGAATCGCTTTGTAATAAATTACGTAAAATAAAGGGCGTACAGAAGGTCGCACGCTGTAAAGAATAACCCGTAGAATCATGGATAAAAACCGTATACAAAAATTCCTGTCCAGCACACGTGTCCTGCAATTTGTCTTTTCGTGGCAGCAGTGACATTGGTTACCTATTTCTTCCCGAGAGAAGGAAAATTTCGTTACACCTTTCAGGAAGGAAAACCGTGGAAGTACGGATTGCTCACCGCTCCGTTCGACTTTCCCGTTTATAAAGACGAAGCCGTCATTCAACAAGAGCGCGACAGCATCATGCTCGACTTCCAACCGGTCTTCTCACACAACGAATCGATAGAGAAAAAGTCCGTCGACGACTTCGAAAAAGCATTGAGTAACTATACGGAAATGTCTATCCCGCCGACTCTCCGCAAGAACTTGGTCCAAGCTCTGCGAGAAGCCTATCGGAAAGGAATCGTCTCTTCCGAAGCATACACCCAACTGCAATCCGGAAAATTCAAGGAAATACGAATCCTCGAAAACAATGTCGCGCGCGAAATACCGGTATCCGAACTGCAATCTGCACGGGAAGCCTACGAAAACATGCTCAATAAATTCCCCGACTCCTACTCGCATCATATTTTACAAACCTGTAACTTGAACGATTTTCTAAACACAAATATCGCATTCGATAGTATTACGACCGACCGGCTCAAAGACAATCTGTTACAACGAATCGCTCTCTCCGACGGTATTGTTCAAGCCGGAGAACGCATTGTCGACCGGGGTGAAATCATCACGCCGCAAACCTATCGCATTCTCAAATCGCTCGAAACCGTCACCTTGAAAAAAAGCGTCGGCAATGACCACCGTGGTTACACCATACTGGGACAAATCATCGTATTCACCTGTCTCTTTTCTTTTTTCTATCTGTTCTGGCACTGTTCCGTCCGCAGACTTTCAACGAGATGCGTACCCTCGGCTTTATGATGATGCTCATCGTGGGCATCTCCCTGATAGCTTTTTTCCTTTCTGAATTTCGGTTACAAGGCATATATTTGGTTCCGTTCGCCATTATTCCCATTATCGTGGTCACCTTCTTCGACTCGCGCACCGCACTCTATGTACACCTCATTACGGTACTTATCTGTGCTTTTACGGCGCCGTTCGCACTCGAATTCATCTTCTTGCAGCTCATCGTAGGCATGACCGCCATCGACAGCCTCAGCGACCTTTCTCGCCGCTCCCAGCTCATGCGCTGCGCCCTCGTCTTCCTCGCCTACTGCTTTGCCTACGTGGGATATACACTCCTTTCCGAAGGCGACCTCTCGAAACTGAATTACAATATGTTCATCTATTTCGGAGTCAATTGTGTATTTCTGCTGTTCGCCTACCTCCTTATCTATATATTCGAAAAGGCCTTCGGGTTCATCTCCACAGTCACGCTGGTCGAATTGTCCGATGTGAACAATCCCATATTGAGACAGTTATCCGAAGAGTGCCCCGGAACCTTCCAACACTCCCTGCAAATCTCCAACTTAGCGGCCGAGGCGGCCAATAAAATAGGAGCGAAGGCTCAATTGGTTCGTACCGGAGCCCTTTATCACGATATCGGGAAACTCAAAAATCCGGCATTCTTCACCGAGAATCAATCGGGATTCAATCCGCACACACCGCTCTCCTTCGAACAAAGCGCACAAATCGTCATCTCCCATGTGAACGACGGACTAAAAATGGCCGATAAACTACGATTACCCCAAGCGATCAAAGACTTTATCTCCACGCACCACGGACACGGGAAAGCCAAATTCTTTTACAACTCTTTTCTGTAACAAATACCCCTGACCAACCCGTAGACGAATCGAAATTCACCTACCCCGGTCCCAACCCATTCACGAAAGAAACGGGAATACTCATGATGGCCGATGCCGTCGAAGCCGCTTCGAGAAGCCTCAAAGAATACACCAACGAAAGTATCTCGCAACTCGTCAACCGCATCATCGACTCGCAAGTCGCCGACGGTCTCTTGCGCGATACCCCCTCAGCTTCCGCGATGTGGAGACGATCAAAGCTACCTTTATCGAGAAACTCAAAACCATCTATCACACCCGCATTAGTTATCCCGAACTAAATAAGACGGAAAAATCGGGGAGAAAGAAACTACAATCAAGATGACCGAAAACGGTACATCTACCGATTCAAGCAAAGGAGAATCTAATAGAGAAGAAAAAATAATCTATTCTAATAAATTTACCATTAAAACAAAAAACAGAAATCTTTTATTCAGTAATAAGAAAAAGAATATAGTAAATTATGGCGAAACCTTTCATAAAATGGGCAGGTGGAAAGACTCAGTTACTTGCACAATTTGAGTTATTGATACCTCAGGATCTTAACAATACAGACGGTTTTACATATATAGAGCCCTTTGTTGGTGGTGGTGCTATGTTATTCTATATGTTGCAAAAGTTCCCCAATATGAGTCGAGCTATAATCAATGATATTAATCCTAATCTCACAACAGCTTATCGGATTGTAAGGGATAGTCCATCATCTCTTGTTATGGAGTTGAAAAGACTTCAAGGAGAGTTTAGACAACTAAATGAAGAGGGCTCTAAAAAAGAATATTTTCTAAACATAAGAAAGTCATATAATACAGAGGAACATGATGATATTACAAAAACAGCCATGTTTATCTTTTTGAATCGTACATGTTTTAATGGTTTGCATCGGGTAAATTCCAAAGGACATTTCAATGTACCGTTTGGGGAAGTATGCCAATCCTACTATTTGTGATGAGAATTTAATTATGGAGGATAGCAGCCTGTTGCAAAATGTTGAGATTTTCTGTGGTGACTATACTCAAATAGAGCGATTTATTGATAAAAATAGTTTTATTTATTTCGATCCGCCGTATCGACCGTTAAGCTCTACTTCAAGTTTTACATCTTATGCAAAAGAAGATTTTGGTGATGTCGATCAGGTTCGTTTAGCCCAATTTTTCGCGCGATTATCACGGTGCGGCTGTAAAATGATGCTAAGTAATTCCGATTGTAAAGGCTATAATCCAAATGATACATTCTTTGAAGATTTATATGAAAACTTTATCATTGAAAGAGTTTATGCAATGCGTAATGTTAATGCGAATCCTTCAAAAAGAGGCAAATTAACCGAAATCATCATTAGAAATTATAAATCTACACTAACTCCAACTACGAATACCATAGATAACTTAAAACTTGCAATTTAATTAAATATCTATATTATGAAATTTTGTTGTCAGAAATCCGATGATTTGGTAAAAGTTTTTACCGATAATATATTATCCACGAATAGAGGATTTAATTATTATGTTGATTGGACTAATATTGATGGATACAAAGACTTCTTGGTAGAAATTCATGCTATGGATATTTTAATAGGTTGTAAAGAAAGTGACTTCAAAGATAACTTTTTCACACTTGTTTCTAAACTCCCTAATGTCGTATTGCTTTTTCCCTTTCTATTCGGATTAGCGAAAAATGAAAGAGAACAACTTTATAAAGGGAAAAATAAACTGACGATAATTCAAGATGAATTGGATTGCGCCGACCATTTAGTTTATAGCTTTTCAAAAGGAATAAATTTATCAGATGAAAAAAGCATAGAAACATACTACGATTTTTTTGTCCAAATGGGATTGAAACAATTATATCAAAATATAATTGAAAAAAGCACTTTCGATTATATTGTAGGAGTTTTGGTGGGTATGGATTCTAATGAAATAGAGGCGGAAAAGCTTTTGAATTAGCTTGTCAACCTTTATTTGAAAAAATTTGTGACAAATACCAATTGAAACTTTTGATACAAAAGCAATTCAAAGAATTGAGAAAATATGGATTTGATATTTCCGAAGATGTAGCTAATAGAAAAGCTGACTTTATATTATTAGATGATAAGAAAAAAGCGGCTATTAATTTTGAAGTTAATTTCTATAACGATACAGGATCTAAGCCGGAAGAAATCATCGATTCCTACATCAATAGACAGAATGATTTAAAATCCGCAGGAATAGATTTTGCGCTTGTGACAGATGGAAAGTGTTGGATCACGGCTTCTAATCAGCTATCAAAAGGTTTTCGACATTTGAATTTTTTACTCAATTTCTATATGTTGAAACACGGCATGTTAGAGGAAATAGTAAATTACGTGTTTAAAATAGAAAATGATTGAATCTTACTTCAAGTCTTCTAATCAAGACTTTACACTACTTCAAGGTAATTGTTGTAAGTTACTTCGTGACTTTGATTTTCAATTTGATTGTATCTTTGCAGACCCGCCATATTTTCTTTCAAATGGAGGTATTAGTGTGCAGAGCGGAAAGGTTGTAAACGTAAACAAAGGGAAGTGGGATAAAGGCAAAACACCACAGGAGATGACTGAATTTAATATGGAATGGCTTAATCTTTGCCGAGAAAAATTAAAAGATAATGGTTCCATATGGATTTCAGGAACATACCACAATATTTTCTCCATCGCTAACTGTTTAACGGAATTAGGTTATAAAATATTAAATGTAGTGACTTGGGCAAAGACTAATCCTCCTCCTAATATTTCATGTCGCTATTTTACATACAGTACAGAATTTATCATTTGGGCACGAAAAAAAAGAGAAGAAACCCCACTATTTCAACTATGATTTGATGAAATATTTGAATGGAAATAAACAAATGACCGATGTTTGGCGATTGTCTGCTATCGCTCCATGGGAAAAAAATGTGGAAAACACCCGACTCAAAAACCTCTTGCCTTGCTTTCTCGTATCATTATGGCTTCGACAAAACCGGGAGAGTGGGTTCTTGATCCCTTCTGCGGTAGTTCGACAACAGGTATAGCCGCCAATCTGTTAAGACGGCGTTTTTTTGGGAATAGATCAAGAAAAAGATTATTTAGAAATTAGTAAACATCGTAGGGAAGAATTGGATAATTCTCATATTGTTTATGAGTATAGAATCTAAAATAAAAGATATTAAGTTAATGAATTCGCAATGTCCATATGTGGTAAATGACGATATAGATGTGTCATATAGAGACTTGCCTTTTGAGGAACATAAAAAACTATTGAAGTAAAATCAAATACGGAACAGAAAATACTCATTAGTTATTCTAACAAAGCCAAGACCACAGTCGTCTCGTAGGAACGGCATAGAAACTCTATTCGTTTTCCAAAACATCGCTTTGTATCACCCCTGCCATAAAACGGGGTGGAAGCGGCATTTCTTTGCAGAAAATTGCAGAAGAAATGGGGATTGTATTTCATCACGAAGAGATTACGGTCGAAGAGAACCGACAGAGAAACGAATACCTGCGACGGTATTATAACCCCGAGACGGGAGAGGGTAGCGATACAGGCGACCGCCGGATATTGCGGTTGCCCGATGCTCCCATACCGGTTCAATATATTCCGAAGGCTTTGTTCGATAACGAAATGATGGCGCAAAGACTCGTCGAATGCGGGAGTCTGGCGGGGTATGCCGAACGATACGGTCACGACAAAATAATCGCTACCGACGAAGCGGGAAGAAACCCGAAACTCGCCGACGGCGGGATGCCCAGAAGAACTATGGAGGGAGTGGATACGGGTGCGAATTCGGTACGATTTCGAATTTTGGGCATTCAGCTTTGTCCGTATCAAAGATAAATTGGGAGCCGAAGACATTCCATTCCGTCTGAACAGACCGCAACGGCGCATATTGGGGATGCTCGAAGATATGCGCACGGCGGGAAAACCCATTCGCCTCATCTTGCTCAAAGCCCGGCAATGGGGCGGTTCCACTCTCGTACAAATCTATATGGCATGGATTCAGCTGGTGCACTGCCGCAACTGGAACAGCGTGATTTGCGCCCATCTCAAAGAATCGGCCGCCAAAGCACTGGTTATCGATGCCCAAAGAACGCCCTTCGGGAAGGGAGCTATATCGAGCACGACACACAAGCCTGCTACGAACACGATGTATATGAACGCAAGCCCAACGGCAGCTACGGCGCTATGGAGGGTCATCACGACGACATACTCATCACCCGTTGTATCGGGAACTATATATGCAGTCGGGAATTGCCGTCCGCTTCATCGAAAGGTCATCGGAGCGAAAGGATCGTTAACGATACGTCTATATAAAAAACGTTTTCCGTTACCCAAACGCACCTTGTCGCAACGAACCCCTCCGTCACTACGTGCCACCTCCCCTATATTTTGCTATGCAAAACACAGAGGAGGAGGTTAATACTTTCCGACATATTGTGTTTGTCCTTCTTCCCTGCCGTGTACCGTAGCATTACGGGGTGTTGCGTTAGCCATGTAGAGAAGGTGGTACGTAGTGATAGAAGGGTTGAAAAACACCATCTTATCAGTCTGTTTATATCAGATATTTAACCCCCTCGCCCTACGGGCACTCCCCCCCTATCTCATCTGCCATGAGCAGAGGGAGAGGAGACCTGAATCTGTCACCTCCACGGCCGGTATTTTCTAACCCCTCCGGCACTTCGTGCCACCTCCCCTATCTCGGCTCATCGCCGAGCAGAGGAGGAGGTGAAAGCATCTTTCCTTTACAAAGGTTAGGGAAAACGGCACTACTTGCCATACTCTGCAATACTGAGAGATATCCCTCAGTACAAAAAGACGGTAGACCATACATTTTGTTTACCTCTATCGAGTTTTTACCAAACAGCCATAGAAAAATTTTGATTTGGCAGATAGATATTATTTAGAATTGATATAAATAAATTTTAATATTTATTTCCGTTCCAAACTAACATATTTCCATAATATCACAAATAATAAAAACTTTTTGAAATAATAAAAACACATACTACATAAAATAATTTTTATTTTTGTTTAAAATCATATCAATCATTCAATTTAAAATAATTAGTTTTGCACATCGAAAACAGAATAAAGGACGTTCGACAGGTTTATACATTCGGTGAAAACGAGAATAAAGCTCATAGGATTTATCTTACTACTTGGCTTGAATTTTCAAGGCATGGGACAGCATCGTTCTCATGGAGAACCTCTACGGAAGGGACGCATCAGTCTGAAATTGACCGTACGCGATTCCCACAATCGTAACGCCGTAGAATATGCCACTCTTTTATTGAAAAAGGGTAAAAATCGGCAATTCTCAGGTATCACCGACGAAAAAGGTTCTCACACCTTCTTATCCATTCCGAAAGGAGACTATGAACTGACCGTCACTTCCTTAGGTTACAAATCCCGGACAATCGACCTGCATGCTCGCAGAGATACGACTTTGACAATCTTACTCTTGTCGAACGATATCGCCATGCAAGACGTGGTGGTGACAGCCTACGAATCGCGAGGAGCAACCAGTGCATCGCGTATCGACCGAAAAGCGATGGAGCATCTGCAACCGTCGAGCTTTACCGATTTGGTAGAACTGTTGCCGGGAAACGTCTCGAAGGATCCCTCTATGGGCTCGGCCAACCTGATAAAACTACGCGAAGCCGGTGGGACAGGGCCGAGCGACTACGACGTGACCTCGTTCGGGACTTCGTTCGTTATCGACGGTGTCCCCTCAACAACGATGCCAATATGCAGTATATCTCCAACAGTTGGGAAACGGGACGTAATACGACCGGCAAAGGGATAGACATGCGTTCCATCTCCACCGACGACATCGCCAAAGTAGAAATCGTGAGGGGAATCCCTTCGGTAGAATACGGCGACCTCACCAGCGGACTGGTCAACATAGAACGGAAAAAGGGAGGGAACGATCTCGAAGCCCGTTTCAAAGCCGACATGCAAAGCCAACTGTTTTATGTGGGGAAAGGGATAGAACTGACGGATAAACAATTTACGCTCAATACGGGTATCGACTACCTCGATTCGAAAATAGACCCTCGCAACAACCGAGAAAACTTCAAACGGGTGACCGGCTCGATACGGGCCGAAAAACGATGGACGAACGATCATTGGCGTTGGACGTTCAACTCCAACCTGAATTACCGGGGACTTTCGAAAATGACAAAAACGATCCCGACCTCACTCCGTCGGGGGCAATAGACTCTTACGAATCGTCGAACAACGCCCTCTCCCTCGCCGGAACCCTATCGCTCAACAACCGCAAAAAGGAATTTTTCCGATCGCTTTCCTTGACGGCATCGGCCAGCGGCTCGTGGGACAATATCCACCAAGAAAAAACCGTCGTGCCCAGCAAATTGTCGGTCGTGCCCACGGCCACGCAACCAGGCGTACACGATGCCGAGATTCTGCCTTCGACCTATCTCGCATCGCTCGACGTGAACGGCAACCCGTTCAACGCATTCGTCAAAGCGATCGCCACATTCAACTACAACTACCGCAACTGGTTCAATATCATCAAGGTCGGAGGACACTGGCGCATGAATAAAAACTACGGCGAAGGGCAGCTCTACGACATGAGGCGTCCCATCAGCATCGATATGACCACCCGTCCCCGACCGTTCAACGACATACCGGCCGAGCACAATCTCGCCTTTTTCATCGAGGAAGCCTCGAAGTTGCGATTAGGAAAACACCGCATCGACATTACCGCCGGCCTACGCAGCGCATCGCTGTCAAATCTCGATAACCGTTACGTCCTCGACGGAAAAATCTATCTCGACCCTCGTGTAAACGCAAAATGGGCATTGCCGCGTATCGGCGAGAAAGCCGTTGAGCATAGAACTATCGGGCGGAGTAGGCTGGCACACCAAGATGCCCGACATTTCGAAACTTTATCCCGACCTTTTTACTACGACCTTATACAGCTCAATTTCTTTTCGAACGAAAATCCGGCAGTCAATCGCATGAACGTCCGCACATTTGTCGACGACCTGACCAATTACAACCTGAAAGCCGCCCGAAACATGAAATGGGAAGTGCGCGCCGATTTTTCGATAGACGACCACCGGTTATTGGTAACCTACTTCCGGGAAAAAATGACTTCGGGATTCCGGCAGGGAAAATCCTACACCCGGTATATTTATAACCGATACAGTACCGAGGGGCTGGACCCATCGACGATGACAGGGCCGCCCGACCTCGCCGACCTGACGTTTACCCCCGACACGATACTGAAAGTACAAAGCGTCCACACCAACGGAAGCCGAATTTTGAAAGAAGGCGTGGAATTTCAATACTCCTCGAAACGGTTTCCGATAATCCGCACGAGACTGACGGTAAACGGAGCGTGGTTCCGCACGACCTATAACAACAGCCAGCCGGTGTACAAACGTCCCTCTGTCGTTATCGACGGTCGACAAATCAGATACATAGGCCTTTACAACGAGGACGACGGTTATATTCGAGAAAGTTTCAATACCAACTTTACTTTCGACACTGATATACCGCGGCTCAAACTGGGATTCTCCACTTCTATTCAGTGTATGTGGTTCACATCGAGCCAAAGCATGTGGGAAAGCAGGGGTTCCCATCGCCTACGTCAATATGGAGGGCGAGCTCCTTCCCTACACTGATGCCGAACGGAACGACATGATATTGCAACACTTGGTGGAACCGCACTATGAAAACAACTTCAAAAAACGTACGATTCCCATCGATGCCCAATATAAATATCAAGGTCACGAAGAAAATATGCCGGGATAAAATCGCACTGGCCTTATACGTCAATCGGTTGGTAAGCTATCACCCCGATTACACGTTGTTCGGGAACACAATCCGCCGGACTTCCAATCCCTACTTCGGCATGGAAATCAATTTCAGATTATAGAACCAATTAAAAATCAAGGCATTAAAAAGAGAACAGACTTACAAACGAATTTAATATACAATAAACATTCAATAAAACCATTATGAAACTGAAAAGATTTTTTTCATTCCTGTTGTTCGCCGCTGTAATCACGGCGTTCACCGCTTGCGACGAAGACGAAGACACTTCCGTTCCCGTCGACGTAACCCTCAACTTTACGGCTCCGTCGGACACGATCACCTCGTTCACATGGGCCGAAGGCAAGGCTACTTTTCACAGACCTCAACCGTGGGAAAGAATACGAGCTCGACCTGTCCCAAAGTTCCGTCATCACACTTTCTTCGGGACTTTATAACATCACGGTCGAAGGAGCCATCGCCAGCGCTTCGGGCGAAATCCTCTGCAATGTACGCAGCACGAAAGACAACGTACAAATCTCTGCCCCATCGACTTCGATCGCTTTGGAGCTATCGATCTACACCCCGATCAACTCCCTTATTCTCAAAGAGATTTATGTAACGGGAACAGCCAATGATAAAGGGGACTTCCAGTCTCTATGACAAATACTTCGTCATCTACAACAACAGCAGCGAAACCGTCTATGCCGACGGAGTGGCCTTGCTCGAAAGCACTTTCGGGACGACCGAGAAATACCAATACAACGACAATCCGCAACCGATGACGACCACGTTTACCGCAGCCGCCATCTATGTCATTCCGGGTAACGGTACGGAACACCCTCTCGCTCCGGGCGAACAACTCGTTCTCGCAGATCAAGGCTACGATTTCACACAGACCAAAGCCGATGCCATCGATTTGTCGATTGCCGATTTCGAATGGTATGACGAAACCGAAAAAGGCATGGACCCAGATATAGCCGAAGTTCCCAATCTCGACAAATGGTATAGCTACTCGGCTACCATCTGGATGCCCAACAACCAAGCGAACCGCGCTTACGCTATCGCCCGCATGGGAGTGTCGAAAGACGAATTCCTCGCCAACTATTACAAAGAATATCATTATACGGCCACGAACGGTAAAGAGATGACCAAAAAGGGTTATGACGTACCGGTAGCATGGGTTCTCGATGCCGTCAATCTGGGAAATACCGGCTTCGAAAGAATCGCTACCCCCGCAGTGCTCGACCGCAGTTATGCTACTACCGGAATCGCCGGGACAGACAAAACCCGTTTCGGACGGTCGTTTATCCGCAAAGTAGCTTCTTCCACAGGCAGCTATACGGTTTACCAAGATACCGACGACTCGGCCAACGATTTCACCTTTACGACTCCATCGTTGAAGAAATAATCTTAACAGACATCGGTCGTCATGAAAATACGTTTCTGTTCTTTTCTAACCATAGCACTCTTTCTGCTCCCCTGCTTTGCAGGGGACGGAAAGAGACTCTTTGTCTTTGCTTCGTACGATTGCCGAGTATGAAGCCTTGCCTGCGAAAATGGATAGAAACGGTTTATACCAACCCGGCCACCCGATATTACCAGCATTGTACTTCTCTGACTCGTATCTCCTTAAACGGGGTTTACGGAAAAGAAGACGAAGCTGCCCTCTTGCAAGCCGGCGACGGTTATCTGAAAGGAGCAGCCGACGTATCGTCGTGGATAAAGCTGAGCGATCGCACCCGCCTGTGGGGTAACGCCCGCTATACAACCGGAAAAGAAACCGGTGTCGTATGGAACGAAACAGCAGACTTCGAACTGCTCTACCCTTACGTCATGGCCGATTCCATCGGGGGAGACCTTTCCCTGCAAGAATATGCCTTCACGGGAGGATATTCGGGTCGAGCCGGAAAATTCACATGGGGTATCGAAGGGAGCTACCGTGCCGCACTGGAATATCGTAACCGGGACCCTCGTCCGAAGAACATCGTTTCGGACCTCGATTTTGCCGGCGGAGGTTCCGTACGATTGGGTAAATATGTCGTGGGAATATCGGTCATGGCACAAATATACAGCCAAGACAACACGCTCGACTTTTATGCCCCGCTGGGTAGCGCCTATATCTATACGATGACCGGACTGGGAACGACCTCGGTACGATTCGGGAAAGGCGATGTCACCGATACGAACTACAAGGGCTACGGTTACGGAGCCGGCATTCAACTGCTTCCCGCACAAGGAAGGAAGGGCATATACGCCGCAGCGAACTACCGCAAACATAGCGTGACCCAACATCTCGACGGGTACAACAACCTGCCTTTAACCGTACTCGACCGCACTCTGCTCGATATGACCGCCGGATATTCGACAAAGCAGGACATGCACACAGTCGGGATTCAAGTAAAAGGAGTACTCTATAACCGTAAAGGGACAGAGAACACCTTCGGCAGTGCCGCCGGCAATAATTACGACCAAATAGGCAGCACGACCCCGTACACCTCCGACCAAATGAAAATACAAGGTGAATTGCTGTACGGCATAAAGGCCGGGAAAAATTTTTAAAGGGTACATTCGCCCCTATTACCTGTGGTTTCACACCGACATTCGTCAAAAAAGAGAAAGAGCATAGGCTAAAAATCAACAGCAGCGAATATGGACTGAAAATAGATGCAAGCGGCATATTCGAAAAAAATCTCTACTATCTTTATCGGGAAACATAGGAATTCGAACCGGCGGCAACGGGGAATTGTCCATACCGACCGTACAGAAAGACTGCGTGCGTGAAATGCTGGAACATAATTTCGTCCTGTCGAAGGCCCGACGAACAAACTACGGAATAGCATTGGAATGGAGCCGAATATTCTCGGGCTGGGCTTTATCGATCGCCGCCGGCTGGCAGCAGAGCTATTACGAAAAGCACGGCACGGCCAATTATGCCGGAGTAAATATAGGATTTAATTTCTGACCGGAAAGAACAAACACATATAGCTTTTTATATGGAAACAATCATCAAATGCTCGAACCTCACCCATTACTACGGGTCGAGAAAAATATACGAAGACCTCAACTTCGAAGTTCCCAAAGGGAGGATTTTGGGGTTGCTGGGGAAAAACGGCACAGGGAAAACAACCACGATCAACATTTTAATGGGTTACTTGAAACCCCGCTCGGGCGAATGCCGCATCTTCGGAGAAGACATACAGCGAATGCAGCCGGTGACCCGCGAGCGTATCGCCCTGCTCATCGAGAACCATGTGCAATACACGTTCATGAATATCGAACAGATAGAGCGATTTTACTCGGCTTTTTATCCGAAATGGAACAAAGAAGCCTATTATGAACTCATGCGCAAACTGAAAGTCGCGCCGAAACAAAAAATCTCCCGCATGTCGTGCGGACAAAGATCGCAGGTGGCTTTGGGTCTCATTCTCGCCCAAAACGCCGATTTGCTAGTACTCGACGATTTCTCGATAGGACTCGACCCCGGCTACCGCCGACTCTTCACAGAATATCTGCGCGAATACGCCAAAGCCGAAGAAAAGACCATCTTCCTTACCTCGCACATCATACAGGACATGGAACGGCTGGTCGACGACTGTATCATCATGGATTACGGCCGCATATTGATTCAGAAGCCTGTAAAGGAATTGCTCGACACCTTCACACGCTATACCTTCAAAACATCGTCGCCCGACAAGCTCCCCCACGCCCCGTCGTTATACAGCACGGCGGCCATACGGGATTCTGCCGAGACCTACTCGTTCGAAAACGAAGAACGTATCAAACAGATATTGCAAGAGCAATCGATGCCCTATACCGATTTCAAATCCGAGAAAATGAATCTGGAAGACGTTTTCATCGGATTGACCGGAAAATACTAATCCTTTTATCATCGGAATTATGAATAAAGCTATATTTTTCAAAGAGTGGATCAAAACCCGGGGACTGTTTTTCATTACCCTGCTGGTATCGCTTTGTTTCGCCGGATACGTCATGATGCGCATCAACCGGGTCATCACTTTCAAGGGGGCCGACCACCTGTGGGCCATCTTGTTGAGCCGGGATACCGTGTTTATCGAGTTGCTACAATACCTGCCGCTCATCATAGGCGCACTGTTCGCCTCGTCGCAGTTTATTCCCGAAATGACGCAGAAACGGCTGAAACTGACTTTTTTACACCTTCCCTATCCCCAGCAACGCATGATTCTATTGATGTTGCTGGCGGGAGTCTCGCAAATCAGCATCGTCTTTCTGTTGCAAGCCGCTTCCTTGTGGATTTACCTGCAACAACATATCGCCTGCGAAATGGTCGCACGCATATTGCTGACAGCGGCTCCGTGGTATATCTGCGGTTATACCGCCTACCTGATGACAGCGTGGATATGCCTCGAACCGACGTGGAAGCTGCGCATCGTCAATCTGCTGATCGCCGCAGGTATCGTGCGAATCTTTTTCCTGCTCGACAAACCGGAAGCCTATAATTCGTTTCTGCCGACGCTTATTATTTTCACCATTCTGTGCGCATCGCTTTCTATCCGGTCGGTTGTCCGATTCAAAGAAGGTTGCCAAGACTAATTTCAAAAACGGTATACTACAATGAAAAAATTCAGCAAAATATTTTTCTACCTGACGGCTGTCGTCCTATTGTCGTGGTTATTGCCGTGGCTTTTGCAATTCGCAGCCTCCAAACCGGGAAACGATCCTTTCACGTTGTACAGTTGCGTAACCAAACGGTTCGCATACATACAATCGAGCAAGGATAACGGAGTAAAACGCTACGACGCGAACGGAACGGAATATACGGTAGCACAATTCGACTCCATATTGCCTACCTTTTATTACAGACAGCTGTTCTCGAAAGACCGGCTGCCCGACACAATCAACGGGAAAGAGGTGACCCCGAAAATCATCGCTCACGGGAATTTCACATTCAAGCAGTCGGCCCGCGACGTGAATGTGACGAAGCCCGCATTGAACATGATTATGGAATCGATGCCGGACCGGATCGACCTCGAAAACCCCATCGAAGCTTTCCGCACGACCGATCGTATCACTTTCATCGATATGCGAGACAACACGGTCAACGAAAAAAAATCGGCTTTGTTCGACAAAGTCATGAAACAAAAAGGGTTTGAATTTCCCGTGCGAACCTTGTCGGGAAACCCGACGAACCGGAAAGAGTATGACGAGGGGTATCTGATGGTAGACAACAACCACCGGGTATTCCATGTGAAACAAACCAAAGGACTGCCCTACGTGCGTGAAACGGGTGTGGCTCCCGAATTGGGTATCGAGCATGTAGCCATCACCGAATTCAGCAACCGCAAAACACTGGGATTGTTAACGGACAAAGATAACAACCTATATGTATTGAATCGGGATTACACGTTGCACAAATTGCCGATAGACAAATACGACCCCAAGACCAACACCCTGACCATCATGGGCGATATCTTCTACTGGACCCTAAAAATAAGCGACGAAAGAGGCGTGACCACATACGCCGTCGACGCTGACAGTTATGCTTTCGCCGACAGCCTGCGCTATGACTACCCGGAGACCGCTCTCGACAAATGGTCGAAATATATTTTCCCGTTTGAACTGTCGTTCACATCTTACGACGACCAATGGGTAAAACCGCGTGTGAGCATGGGATCGTGCTGGGTACTGATTTTGAACTTCGTTTTGGCCGCTTTGCTTTATTTTACAGCATGTAAAGGTAGCACATGTAGCCGCCGTCAAAAATTCATAACGACCGTAGCGACCATGATATTGGGCATATATCTGTTTATTCCGCTACTGGTTTGCAAACGGGCATAACCCGATGATTCGTTTATAAAATATTTGCTATCTTTGTCATAACAAAAATAAAGAAAAGATTTACAAACATTTAAACTACAACAATATGAAAAAATCCATTTTTATCCTTGCAGCCGTCGCCTTGCTTGCTATGGTGAGCTGCAACAACAAAGCTAAGGAGAATCAGAATCAAGAAAGCGCCGCAACAGTGGCTCTGAGCGTAGACGACATTTTAGCCAAAGGGGACAGCCTCGTAGGAAAAACCGTTACCGTAGAAGGTGTGTGCACCCATATCTGCAAACACGGCGGCAAGAAGCTCTTCATGATGGGAACCGACGACACCAAAATGTTGCGTGCAGAGGCTTGCGAACTGGGCTGCTTCCCCGCTGAGGTTGTGAACAGCCTCGTATCGGTGACGGGAACTCTCGAAGAAGACCGTATCGATGAAGCTACCATACAGAGAATGGAAGAACAGTACAAAAATCAAAGCGGAGAGAAACACGGTGACGGAGAAGCCGGATGCGAAAGTGAAAAAAAGCTGCCGGACAAGCCGACATTAATACATTCGAAGGTCGCATACAGAACTTCCGAGAACGCCTTGCCAAAGCCAAAGAAGCCGGTAAAGACTATTTCGTGATGTCGTATCACATCAATACGACCAGCTACGAAATTAAAAATTAACTCATAGAAACCGAACATGTCGAAAGAAAAACGTATATCGGGGAAATTCAGAAAATGGTGTCACATTCTGCATAGGGATCTTTCGTTCTTTTTTGCAGGGGTCATTCTCATTTATGCTTTCTCTGGCATCATGCTGAACCACAAACGCGACTTTAACTCCGATTACAGTATCACACAGAAAGAATACCGAATCGCAGGGAATTTTCCGAAAGCGAAAGCAGACTTTTCCAAAGCGTACGTGCTCGATTTGCTCGATGACTTGGGTGAGCGGAATAACTATACCCAACATTATTTCCCGAAAGAGAACACCATGAAGGTGTTTATCAAAGGCGGCTCGTCGCTGACGGTGAACACCGAGACGGGGGAGGCTTATTACGAATCGGTGAAAAAACGCCCTATATTGAGCAGTTTCAACCGATTGCACTACAACCCGAACCGGAACTGGACGATCTTCTCGGACATTTTTGCCGTGTCGCTCATCGTCATCACCCTCACGGGGCTTGTCATGCTTAAAGGGCGTAAAGGCTTCTGGGGACGGGGCGGTATAGAATTTGCCGCAGGCATACTCATTCCTCTGGCGTTCATTTTACTGTAAGACCGTTCGATTGCCATACGAAGATTCCGTGAAGGGATGCCGCCTTTCACGGAATTTTTGTATGATAAGAATTTCTAATAATCTGAAAAATAGCACCCCGAGAAACAGATTCATGCTGTAAAGCGAGTATCTTTGCAGCCTATCGTGGAATAGACCGTATCTATTTCTGCTTCCTCGCCCACAGGCCGGCCCTTTCCTATGATGAAGTATACAGCCTGTGATGTCGCAAGGTGCGGCAAGAGGGAAAAAATCGGCGATATTCGCTCTCTTGTCAGTATGATGCAGCCACGATTTTCATTTATTTCCAACTTATAAAACCATAAAGATATGAGAATAAAACATGTAATAGGAATAGCCTTCACCTGCATGGTGTTCATCTTTTCGTGCCAAGCCCAAAGCTCCACCGAGAGTCATGCAGGAAAAAACAAGCAAGAACAGAAAATCAAGCCCCGCCACTTGACCAAAGCGGAATTCCTCTCGAAAGTGGCGAACTATGAGAAAACGCCCGACAAGTGGGAGTACTTGGGCTCGAAGCCTTGCATTATCGATTTTTACGCTACATGGTGCGGTCCTTGCCGAAAGTTGGCTCCGATATTGGAGGAGATTGCCGGAGAATATGCCGGGAAAATCGATGTCTATAAAATAGATGTGGATAAAGAACCTGAGCTTGCCGCCGCCTTCGGTGTACAGAGTATCCCTACATTACTCTTTTTGGCCGATGAAGAATCAACCGCAAATCGCCGCCGGATTCATGGATAAAGCCACCTTACAGAAGGCCATTAAAGAGGTACTGCTCGTAAAATAACAACTCACCGAAAGTTATCGATATTCAACTCACCCGGCTCTACGTGACATCACACTCTACGTTTTGTCTTAGTGGAGAGTGATGTTTTGATATGTTTCCTCTGCTAAGGATATTTCTTTAACCCCTCCGTCCAGAGGACACCTCCCCTATATTTTTGCTATGCAAAACACAGGGAGGAGGGTAATACTTTCCTGTGTATCGTGTTTGTTCTTCTCCCCCCTATTACTGGGCGACACCCCGTAATACCACGGGACACGGCAGGGGGGAGAGGATTGAAACGTTACTTTGAGTGGCCACCCATTCCGGCTCCGCATAACATCTCCCCTATCGAATTTCACTGACCTCATTCGGGACGAATAAAGTTCACAAAGTTCAGTAAAAAACACACGAGCGGTTCGGTAGGATAAAAAAGCCGAACATACAACTACCCATATCGCACAAAGAGAGAATATCAAGTGAGAAATACCGCGCCTCATTACATTCCAACAAAAAGTTTCATTCATAAAGAGTTATGAATGAAACTTTTATTATATTTATAGCCAAATACAGTTAAGAGAAAACGATAGAATATATCTTATATGAAATATCACATTGAACTTTTTACCTTATTGTTATTTGTCGGATGTATACCAAATAGATGCTATACAATCTATCAAATCGATAACGGTGAAGACTATCTACAAGACGGAATGCGCCGCATTGCAGACAGGCAAGGGCGTATAGGGTATGTAAAATGAAAAGGGTGCAATTATCATTAAACCTCAATTTGCTTTTGGTTTTCCTTTTTAAAGACGGACGTGCAAAGGTTACAAATAGAGGAGAAAAAAGTAGTACCAAATTCAAAAGGAGAATATCATTATTGGGAAAGTGATAAATGGTTCTATATAGACAAGAGGGGAGCATCACTTCCTCAATTTAGCGTTATGGAATGGATCCCGACGCAAGTTGTAGATGATAAAGAAAATAGACAATATCGGATTGGTTTTATAGGATTGGCCAGATGGTTCTATTTACCTTATGACAACTCTAACGATTGGATAATAGTAAAGATAAAGGAGGCCATCGAAAATATTTCGATGATAGAAGTCACACTGTTAAACACAAATACCATTATTGACGTTCAACACAGCTATAAAGAATGGCCAAACAGCCTTCTTATAAATAATCCCTCACTATAAGAAATCACTGTAAATTTTATTCTTTTTTTTTGTCTTATAAAAACTAAGGATAAAAGAGAGGTCTTATCTTCGCTTCATACCCCCTCGTCCTGCACCTCCCCCTATCTTATCTGCGATGAGCAGAGGGAGAGTATTAAAATGTCACTTTGAATGGCCTTTCTGTGCTTTCTTTTTGCTTTGTGAGTACTTTCTATTCCTTTACAGAAACATAGGGAGAGAGTGTGTGATGCTTTTGATATGCCTCCTCTGCTAAGGATATTTTTTAACCCCTCCGTCCAGAGGACACCTCCCCTATATTTTGCTATGCAAAACACAGAGGAGGAAGGTAATACTTTCCTGTGTATCGTGTTTGTTCTTCTCCCCCCCTATTGCTGGGCGACACCCCGTAATACTACGGGACTCGGCAGGAGGAGGTTCAAAATACCATTCCAATAGTGTCACACCAATCCATCTCTGTTTTAAGAGAGGAGGGTGAATATCCGGCGCTACATAGGTACGAGAGAGAAAAAGAAAAGTATTTTTTACCATTCGGAGATATATAGGTAAAAAAAATAAGCGAACGTATCAAAAACGACATAGCGAACGTTTCTTATTCTTCGTCTACCCACAAACGGAGGGCAATGCGCGCACAGCCTTCGGCATCGGCAAGTGCATAGTGATGGCGGTCGAAGGGAATACCCAAATAGGCACAAACCGTGGGTAGCCGGTAATTGGCAATGGACGTGCGGGGAATAACCCGACGCGCCTGTCGGAGGGTACAGAGAAATGTCCCGTAGGTATAATCGATGCCATACATGCGACAGGCAGCCCGAAGCACCCGTTCGTCGAAAGCCTTGTTATGGGCGACGAAAGGTAGCCCCTCGACCCACGGAACGATTTCGCTCCATACCGCGTCGAACGTGGGAGCCCCGCAGGTATCGGCCGGATAGATGCCGTGTACTTGTTCGGAAAAACGGCGGATATAGTAATCGGGTTCGGGACAAACCAACCGATGCATGCGTTGCGTTATTTCCCCGCCACGAACGACCACAAGCCCCACGGACCAAATACTCGTAGGCTCGTAATTGGCGGTTTCGAAATCTATGGCGACAAAATTTTTCATGCGATTATTCTTCGGGTAAAGATACGGAAAAAACAAGATTATCGCAGTATCGAAATTTCTTCCTGCAAATTTTGTCATACATGAGATATGACCTACCTTTGAAGCAGGAAACGGATTTGCCCTATTCCTACTCCCTAATTTAAGAAAAACGAATATGAAAATAGGTATTATCGTAGCCATGCAAAGCGAATTGGAATGCGTTCGCTGTTTACTCGAAAATCCTCGGGAAGAGCAGCACGGTTCGTCTCTGTTCATTATCGGCACGAATGGGAAACATGAACTGATTCTGACACAAAGCGGAATAGGGAAAGTATCGTCGGCCATACGGACTTACGAACTGATAGACCGATATGCTCCCGACTGCATACTGAACACCGGTGTCGCCGGAGGTATAGACCGATCGATGCATGTCATGGATATAGTGGTGGGCAGCGAAATCGTTTACCACGACGTTTGGTGCGGAGAAGACTGTGCATGGGGGCAGATAGACGGACTTCCCGCCCGGTTCCACAGCGACCCGGCATTGGTGGAAAAGGCTTTGAAAGTATCGACCGACTTGTCTCTCTATAAGGGATTGGTTTGCAGCGGCGACCGTTTTATCACCGATCCGGCGGAACTTTCGCAAATCAAAGGGCTTTTTCCCCGAGGGCATGGCCGTAGATATGGAATCGGGGTCTATCGCACAAGTATGTTACTTACGTCACGTTCCTTTCCTGAGTTTCCGTATCATTAGCGATACACCGGGTGTCGACGGCCATATAGACCAGTATAACAATTTCTGGGAAAATGCGCCTCATCGTTCTTTCGAGATTTTAACCCAACTCATCAATGTGTTGTAAAACAAAAAACAATCGATATGAAAAAGATACCGAGCTTTACCATCGACCATATCCATTTATTACGTGGCATTTACGTTTCCCGTAAAGATTATTTGGGCGACCACGTCGTAACGACTTTCGATATTCGAATGAAAGAACCCAACCGGGAACCGGCCATCGGTTACGGTGCGTTGCACACGATCGAACACTTAGCCGCCACATTTTTGCGTAACCACCCGGTATGGGGCGACAAAATCGTATTCTGGGGCCCAATGGGGTGCTGTACAGGAAATTATTTCCTAATGCAGGGAGACCTCGAATCGAAAGACATTGTAGAACTAATGCGGGAGACATTCCGATTTATCCGCGACTTCGACGGCGAAGTGCCGGGAGCCGCTCCACGCGACTGCGGAAATTATCTGCTGCACGACCTGCCTATGGCTCGATGGGGAGGCAGACAAATATCTGCGCGAGGTTCTCGACATTATCGAAGAAAAAGAACTTGGTTTATCCTACTATAAGAGAAGAATAAAAATTTAATTTTTATTTTTGAATTTATCATAAGTCAATATATCTTTGCATTAATTCTCAATTAGTACGATATTGACTTTTTTGAGAAGAGTTTACTTAAAGAAGCGTTTCTAAATATTACTTTGTTCAAGAAAATCGCCAATTTTCAAACCGTACAGAGTAATACAACAGAACGCTCACGCCGTTGGTATATACACTCATATATCAATATAGGCGTGAGACTGTTGTTTATTTGTACGGTGGGTGTTTGGCGATACCTCTTGAACAAATAAAGATATTAACAGTCCTCACGCTTTTTTTTGTATAATCCGCTAAATCGGGGGACTATTAGCGATAACTTGCAAAGCCTATGAAACATAGATAATATCGCCAAATCTTCTATAAGAGAGAGAGTCATTCCTTTTTAAATATTCAATAAATCTTATATGATACATGAGAAAGTTATATGTTATATTATTGTTTTTCAGCCTACTGTTCTCTATATCGTGCAATAGCTATAAATATGGAGCAAATGCTGAACCAACACAAAAAAGCAATCTTACTTTCGGAGTCGTAAAATCAAAAAATCATCAAAGGAAATACAACACAATCCGAGATTTTAGAAATCTTCAGGGGCTCCCAATTTAGTCTCCAAAAATAAATCGAACAACGAAGTGTGGAGCTACAACAAAATGAGTGTAGTGAATAAGCAGGGAGGAACGGATTTCCTATTTGGAGCAAGAGCCTCTCAAAGCAGTAGCACCCAATCATTCGATTTAATTATTACATTCGACTCTAACGATATAGTTTCGGACTATTCCGTTATCTCAACAAGTTACTAATTTAATTATTTATCCCATGAAAAGATATATTTTATTTTTACCGATTCTATTCATCTTAACCTCCTGTGGCGTATCTCAAAAGGTTCTATCCCCAACAGAGATAAAAATGATGACAACTAAACAAGTCGAAGCAAACTATGATCTCGTATTTAGTTCAGCAATCTCGCTTCTCCAATCAGAAGGCTTTTCTTATCAATAACACAGATAAAACCACTGGGCTAATTACAGCTAACAAACAAATAGACAACAAAAACGCAGGCTTACAAATGTTCCTTATAGGTACAGCAACAGAAGCCTCAACCTCACAAGCCTCATTTTTTTATACAAGCTCTAAACGATGAATTAACAGAGGTAAAATTCACTCTTTATGAAGGAAGCGTTTCTTCTTCGTACAATCAATATAGCGGCAAAAGTACAACCAACAAAAAAATAGCATGGTAGAAGATGCTACTATCTACGCCAATTGGTTCAATAATCTACGTAGCGAGATTGAAAGAAGAAAAGCCCTTATCCAATAACAAAAGTCATCAATAGGCATTAAAAAAAATAATAGGAGTCCATTCTTCTATTTCGTTGAAAAAAGAAAATCCCTAGTGCAGATGTAATTCTCACTAGGGATTTTGGTTCAGTGGGATAAACCTAAATTCTGACGTTGAATCTTTGCCGATAACTACATTGAGGTCTCTTGGAAGAGAGGAGTGAAAAAGATACCATAGTAATTTTTGTTTGTAGAATTTAACCCCCTCGCCCTTCGGGCACTCCCCCCTATCTCATCTACGATGAGATAGGGGAGAGGATTAAAAGCGACACTTCGATCGGCCTTTTGTGCTTTCTTTTTGCTTTGTGAGTACTTTCTATTCCTTTACAGAAACATAGGGAGAGAGTGATGTTTTTATATGCTTCCTCTGCTATGGATATTTTTTAACCCCTCCGTCCTGCGGACACCTCCCCCTATATTTTGCTATGCAAAACACAGAGGAGGAGGGTAATACTTTCCTGTGTATTGTGTTTGTTCTTCTCCCCTGCCGAGTCCCGTAGTATTGCGGGAAGTTACGTTAGCAATATAAAGGAGACACCTCAGAAACAGTGGTTTCGAGGAGAGGGGTTGGGGGTATGACAATCCTATCTGATTTCCTATCTGGCTGGTATTTTTTATAAAAAATTAGCCTCTTTTTTCCTTATTATTCCACACAAATTGAGTATTGGACGACCATAAAATCCCTATAACTAGGTATTTCGAAAAGCTCGCCGAAAGTCGTTACTTTACATCGTGAAAAATTAAAGAATAAAACGATGAAAAAATTGGAATATTTTATGGTTCTTCCACAGGTACTACCGAGAGTGTAGCCCATACAATCGCACAAAAAGTTGGGTGTCGCCTCGAACGACGTACACGATAAGCTTCCAAACTGACCGGAGAAATGGTAAAGGAATACGACGTATTGGTATTGGGTACATCGACTTGGGGCTGCGGAGAGTTGCAAGACGATTGGTACGACGCTGTGAAGGTGTTGAAAAAGGCTGGCCTGAGTTCGAAAGAGGTCGCACTCTTCGGGTGCGGGGACTCGGAGTCGTACTGCGATACGTTCTGTGACGGAATAGGCGTACTGTATGAGGAGCTGAAAGGGACGGGCTGTAAAGTTTATCGGTAATCACGTACCGACGGGCGATTACAACTTTTCCTCTTCTACGGCAGTTGTAGACGGTGAATTCGCGGGCTTCCCTCGACGAAATGAATGAATCGGACAAGACCGAAGGTCGCATCGATAACTGGGTAAAAAGTTTGAAAGATTAACCTTTTACAACCGGCATCCCATGATTACGTGCAATGCCTATCCGGCCGAATTGAAAGTGTTTCTGAACCACGTGTATGAATACAAGAAGGGTGTTCGCAACATGGTTCTTTATACGACGAACAAAAAATATGAAGAGTTTGCCGTCAGTCGATTGAACAGCCAAAACATAGATTATTGCATTCAACCGATCGGCTGTAATAAAATCAATCTGTTTTTCGGCCGCAGGGAGTGTATCGAAGTGATTCAATCCATGACTTCCCGACCTTTGAACGAACTGACACCAGAGGAGGATTTCATATTGGGAGCCATGCTGGGTTACGATATTTGCGGACAATGCCTCCGCTATTGCAAGCGCAAAGCCAAATGAAATAATTATAAAATCCCCCAAAAGCCAGAGATCTAATTCGCGGGAAAGAAAAATCCAAAACATTGGAGTTTGTTTTTAGTTAGTAAAGAAACACCGCCCCGTGAGGAGCGGTGTTCTCTGTTTTTATCGAATAGGAATCTGTATCCCCCTAAAAAAGGGATTCAGAGCTCAGGAGGACATCAGAGGAAATTTTCTTTTTTATACACCTCCAACCCCTCTCCGAAGAAACTACCGTATCTTCGGTGTCTCCCCTATATTACTAACGTAACTCCCCGTAACGCTACGAGACACAGCCGGAGAGAGGTTGATATCCGCTTCTGTTTCCTTTTCTGCCAGTATTTTTTTCAACTCCCTCGCCCTACGGGCACTTCCCCTATCTCATCTACGATGAGCAGAGGGAGAGGAGACCTGAATCTGTCATCTCCACGGTCGGTATTTTCTAACCCCTCCGTCCTGCGGACACCTCCCCTATATTTTGCTATGCAAAACACAGAGGAGGAGGTTAATACTTTCCTGTGTATTGTGTTTGTTCTTCTCCCCTGCCGTGTCCCTGCAGCATTGCGGGGTGTCACACAGCGGTATAGGGGAGTGCCCGAAAGGGCGAAGGAAGCCCCCGATAACAGTAAAAGAAATGTAAACAAACTCTCGGAAAGACTGGAATGTGGTTATCGACAAAATTCATCGCTAACCCTTTTGTTTTTCTACTGAACCGGATTCGGCGGGTCTTACTTCAAACGGGCGAGGACTTCTTTCATACGGCGCATGGCTTCGGTGATATTCTCCTCAGAAGTGGCATAAGACAGACGAAGATAATTGGGAGCCCCGAAAGCATCGCCCGCCACCGTTGCGACATGACCTACTTCGAGGATATACATCGCCAAATCGGAAGAGTTGTTTATCTTGCGTTCGCCGTCGGACTTCCCCAAATAGTGGCTGACCTCGGGGAAGAGATAGAATGCTCCTTGCGGATCGTTTACTTTTAAGCCGGGTATTTCTTTTGCCAAACGTACGACCAAATCGCGACGGTGTTGAAATGCTTGTCTCATGGTTTCTACGCAACCTTGCTCTCCGGCAAAAGCGGCAGCTGCGGCTTTCTGTGCGATAGATGATGCTCCCGATGTGTATTGTCCTTGCAATTTATTGCAGGCTTTGGCAATCCACAACGGAGCAGCGATGAACCCGATACGCCAACCGGTCATCGCATAGCCTTTGGAAACCCCGTTGATAATGACTATCCGCTCTCGAATAGGGGAATTGCGCCAGACTTTGATGGGCTCCCACATAATTGATGTGTTCGTATATTTCATCGGAAATGACGAATACCTGCGGGTGGCGTTCCAAAACGGAGGCCAACGCTTCCAACTCTTCACGGGGAATAGACACTGCCGGTAGGGTTGGAGGGCGAACAGAGAATGAGCAGCTTGGTCTTGGGCGTGATAGCGGCTTCGAGTTGGGCTGGTGTCATCTTAAAATCCTGTTCGATGCCCGTCTCGACAATCACATTCTTTCCTTCGGCGAGTTTAACCATCTCTACATAACTTACCCAATACGGGGCAGGGAGGATTACTTCGTCTCCCGGATTGACAAGGGCAAGAATCGTGTTACAAATGGATTGTTTGGCTCCATTCGAAACGACAATCTGTTCAGGAGTAAAATCGAGTCCGTTTTCGTTTTTGAGCTTCGCACAAATGGCTTGCCGCAAATCCATATATCCCGGAACCGGCGAATAGTGCGAAAAATTATCGTCTATCGCTTTTTTCGCGGTTCATCTTTAATATGCTGGGGTGTATTAAAATCGGGTTCTCCCACACTCAGATTAATCACATCTACTCCTTGGGCTTTCAGTTCACTACTTTTTGTGACATCGCAAGCGTTTGCGAAGGAGCAAGAGCTGCCAAACGATCGGATACTTGATTCATGAGAATTATTTTTTATATTGTTACACTATGCAAAGATAACGCAAAGATGGACAGTGACCAATTTATCCGGCCATACCGAATGCTGTCTATTTTGCTTCTTGCGCAAAGATACGTAAAGGAAACCAATTCGACAATAATTAACGACATTCTATCGCAAATTTCTTTCCCAGAATAATTTTTCGGACAAATAGCCAGAGTACCCACAGGGCTAAGGGGTTAGATTTTACAATAAAAAATCCTATACGCTGTTTTTAACCCCTCTCTTCGGCGCTTTCGCTCCTCTGTGTCTCCCCTATATTTTTCGTAGCAAACACAGGGGAGAAGGTTAAAACAATCCATCTCATTCGCTAAAAACAATGCGACAGAAAGTCATTAAAATCTTTCCCATGCCATGCCCCGCAGCATTACGGGGTCTTTCTGTGTAATATAGGGAAGACGAACAAACACGATACACCGAAAGGTATTACCCTCTTTCCTCTGCTCATCATAGATAAGAGTACCCGATAACAGTAACAGAACTGTAAATCAAACTCTCCGAAAAGGCTGGAATATAGTTATCGACAAAGGTTTCATCGCTAAAATTCAGGTCTACCCCACGGATTTTCTACTGATCCAAAATCGGATTTATTCAACCGAATCATAAAAAAACTCCCCCTATTCGAAAATTATGAAAGTCGAACAGAGGGAGCCTAAAAAATACATTAATTCAGTAGCATATCTCTTGGTTATTATTCTAAATAACTTAAAACAAAGAGTTTACTTTACAATAATTTCTAATAACAAAGTAGTAGTATAAGTAGTAAAAATCCGTTATGTCCCAGAAGTCACTAACGTTGCGATTGTCTTTACGACCTCGCCTTCATAACTCATCGGAGACATAACCGGCTCATAGTCAAACGGTATAAATTCAGAAACTTGTGCTGTCGCAAAATTATGATCCGCATCGATGAATAAAGTCAATTTTGCCCCAGCCTTGTGGCTACCGCCCGCTGTAACGTATCGATAGATTGAAAATTACCCGACTCTACCATTTGTTTTAACCGTGAAACTTCGGCGCTTTCGAAAAGTAGTTCATATTTTTTTCAACACTTTTCCAGTAGCCCGACAAACAGCTATCTTATTCCCCACTGCAACTCTTATCAATCCATATACAAGGAGTCCCGCACCCAACACAATCAAAAAAAGTTTGAGGGAGGACTGTGTATCGGAAACAGCAGATGAACCTACAAAAGCGAGTATAGCAATTACCAGTGCAACAATACCATTTACAGAAATTTTCTTTTTCATTTCAATATAAGGATTTTCCATAAATTTAGAAGAAACAGTTTCCTTTTCTATATTTTCCATTTGATGATAAAACTAATTGAATCGTAATAAAATAATTAATAATTAAAATTCCACGAAACTATTTTGATTGCTTAAATCGACAAATCTCAAAATAGGTCCTAAGTGCCGAGCCCCAGATAGCATATGTAATCAAACCGAAAAGACGATATCTCTGCCGAATTTCCATGTCTCTGAATCTGCGAGCTATCTCTTTTCTATCGCATTACAGCAAGACAGGAATACGAATATACGCACACTCCATACAGCCAAAGAATCATGCATCGGGAATACCAAACTATTCAATATATGCAAGTCCTTTCCTGCCACACACATACATGCAGCAAGAAAACCGGGCGAGGCTCCCGGCTACCCGTGAATAACGGCTACCCACCGTTATTCCGCTAAATCAACATTTTACAAAGGGAATAGAGATAATGTCCGTCGTAGCACAACTGTGCCTTATATTTATCATAACAATCACCGACGATCTTCTCCCGAAGATCTACTAACTGACAACATAATTGCTGCTCATACAAAAATGCAGCGTTTCCACTCGCTTCCTCGGTTATCGGGGAAGACGGAAAGCGTGAAACATTCACGCATAGCCCTCTTTCTACCGGAATAATCGCTGTAAAATTCTGTATAGGCAGGGATTGTGCCCGAACATCGATAAGACTATAAGGATAAGAGGGGTCTTGCGGTTTCACAAGCTCATTTTCGCCTCCTGCGGACAAAAAAGATGGCAGAAGTAAGCCCGAATATAGTGGCAAATAGGAAAACTACTATTTTTCTCATGAAACCTTTCATGCAGCAAACATATAAAAATCTTCGAGATTCACAAGAATCGGTTCTATGATATATATTTACATTAACGCACGTGTAATCAAATGACATGACTAAACGGGCGATCGGTATGGTCGAAAAGGAAGAAAACGGAGTTTAATACGGCTCTTTCTATTGACTTTGAGACTGCTCCCCAAATCCCAACCGAAAGGTTATCTTTTCAAAATTGAATTTCACCCCATTGCAAGGATATCCTTTTCTCGCCTCTCCAATGAATATTTTCTCCCATAATCATGCGATATATCCTCGCAAGCAGACTTCTCGACAGAGAGCAACACCGTGCAGCATCATATTTTCAAGATATGCGAGCCTGTCGAAGTGGTTATACGCACAATGCGCATAGCTCCTTCGGGGATATGAACAGGCTCCACGGGCCGATTTTTCCTCTTTAAAACAGTACCGTCGACAGCAAACACCTCTACACAAACGACTCCTTCACCGATAATAACAATACTGCGTGTGTGAAGGGATTGTAAATATAGGGCACGGTGTTTTTGCATTTCGGTAGCTCCACTCCTGCCAACAGCGACTCCATACCGGTTTTGGCATCGATGTGAGATCCGGGGGAGCCGATGAGCTTTCGCACGTGATCGAAGTCGAGCCGAGGATTGGCTTGCAACCACAATGCCATAATGCCGGTGACTACCGGCGTCGCCATCGATGTCCCGCACATTGCCCCCCAATAATTGGTACGCCCGGGAATCAAGGCATCGACCTCGGTATAAGCCAAGTCTTCGCGATTTACATTATAAGATGCCGCATAATTATTGATCGCCGAAATAATGTGTGCACCCGGTGCAAGCACATCGGGCTTATCGCGTCCGTCAAATGTGGGTCCCATACCGGAAAGGGGATACCTCTCGCCCACAGTCCAATCGGAACTTCGTTCCATACCCTGCAAATTGGTAAACTTGTCTCGCGACACATAGGCACCCACCGATATGGGGATTTTTCCCACAAGCGGTCGCCGCCATCGTGCTTGCGTTGGAGCCGTTATCAAATTCCCCGTAATCACAACATGCAATGTATTTTCCGGCAGCGCCCGTCACAACGAGTTTCCATTTCTGCCCTTCTTTCAACGGGGCATACAAGTTGACGCTCACACCGCGCTGTAAACCATCGGCATCTTTCATAGGAGAAAGCGTGACAAGCGAATAGTCTTTTTCTCCGGTTATATTCTCGTGACTTACCGACTCGGAAGCTTATCGGAGCTAATCGAAGTTTCAAAAGCGACTCCATCGCTACCTACCAACGAGAGGCTCACTTGAAATGCAGATGTGGTCGAACACCCGATAAAAACATTTTCACGCATGTGCGATGGTGGAGTAAACGATGTGTTAATCACCTCGCCCTGCCCTACGACCTCGGTCACGATCGTGGAGTTGCGATGCCCCTCGTTACCGGCTGCAATCGCCATAAGGCATTTTTTCCCACTTTCGTCGAGCAGACCGTCAATCATCGATGCGATAGGGTCAGTCCCATCTTTGAAGCCTATGACCGTACCCATACTAAGATTTATAGCCATCGGTTTCTTCTCTTTCTCGGCGTAATCGAGCAGATAGGCAAGGGCATCTATGATTCCGGATTCGCTCTTGTCGGTCGCCACTACCACAATGTCGGACTCCGGCGCCATACCTTTATACACATCGGCCGAGGAGGCTGCAATCGCAGCCACATGAGAGCCATGAGTGTCTCTCGAAACATCATGAGCCGCAGAGCGAATCAGTTCCGGGGTATCGAATACCACACCGTATCCCATAGAAGAAGTGTTTCCATTCCTACCGCTCTGATCCCATACATGAATAATGCGACTATTGCCCCCGGCATCGCGAAATGCAGGATGCATGAAATCAAAACCCGTATCAATCACCCCTATCAGCACGCCCTTTCCCGTGAAACTGCGAGGGAAATCGGGAAGACCTACATGAAGAGCATCCACATGAGAATATTCCCTCGCAAGATCGGTCATGGCTTTTACACTGTTTCCGGCATCAACATTCTCGACATCGGGATCTTCGGCGAAATCCACCAATGCGCTCATCGGGATTACTGCCGTAGCCAAGTTACCCGTCACCACATTGAAAGCCACTCCATAGTCCGCAGCAAGCCTGTCGAGGTCGGCCTCGTCGCACAGTCTCACTATGGCATGTATATTCTCATCGGCAGACCGCAAGACCGATGCTCTCTGATGAACACGGGTAATCGTGGAAGCGGTGAGCTTCGAAGGGTAATATATCGATTGAAACGGCTGCGCCGAAGCCATAAAGGCCAACGCAGCCGTAACCATACATACAAATTTCTTTCGCATTATCATAAGTCGATGATATTATAATGCAGAGAGCGCGAGGGGAACCGATAGCATGCGATTCCCCTTCACTTTCTCGTTACTTTTTAGAACAAAAATTTATGGGTCGTGCAATTACCATCGTCTGTAACCAAAGCAACTATGCATACTCCCTTACCGGGCACCGTAACGCAGTCGCCATCGGAGACAACAGCCGTCACGATCGCCTTACCGGTAATATCGTAAACACTGAGGCGGGCTCTTTCACCGGTTGCCGATACCACCACCAAGCGGTCGCCCTCTTTAATAATCTCAATTCCGGCAGTCGCACCGGCAGACTCGATACTGCCCGTTCTGTCGATTTCCCCACAGAAGAGCCGGGAATCCGTCGGCTCCTGCGCCCCATGCATTGGCAGAGAGGTTGGCATTGAGTTTAGCAATCATATCGGCAGCTTTCATTTCTTCTTCCGTACCGGCGGTCACACCTGCCTGCTCGCTCAAAGGCTTGCAGCCGGTGAGCGCTTCGACATAGTAGCAGTCTGCCGCTGTGGATTTTTCCAATTCTGAACAAATAGGGCTTTTACCGGGCAAGAAAGAAGAACCAACTTCCGCCTCGACAGAACCGATAGCATAACAGTTGTAGACTGTGGATTGCTCGGCCCAACCAACAATACCGGCTACCCAATAGGCCAATGGACATGAGATTGTAGCCGAAGAATAACAGTTTTGAACATTCGACATACTGACAGACCCAGCAATACCACCGGCAAACGAATGTCCTACCACCTTACCGGTATTTACACAACCGGAGATCGTCATAGCCACCTCGGCAACACCCACGATGCCCCCAGCGTTCATACTGCCCCCGTTCACCAAACCCATGAAGCGACAATTTTCCACCTTGCCACCCGAACTATAACCGATAAAACCGCCTACATTGTCGAATTCACTACCTTCAACAGTAACACCCTGCCCGAGAGTGAGATTACAGATGTGGGTTTCGGGGTAAGAGATTGCAAAAAGCCCTACTCCACCGAGAGTAGCTTCGGCATTATTACTTACGATCGTGAGATTGTCGATGGTATGGAAATCACCATCGAAAGTTCCCACGAAACACTTTCGACTCTCTGACCAACTCAGGATTCTCTTGTGTCGTATAGTCATTATAGTGACCAATCGAAGGCATTTGCTTGCCACCCATGTCCAAATCGGCTGTCAAGCGGAAAAATTTTCCTTGATAGGTCTCACCGGTTGTCACCGTTTGCTGCAAATGCGACAGTTGCGCCTCATTCTCTATCAAGAACGGATTTTGTTCCGAACCATCGCCCTGAGTCCAAGCAGTTGCATCACCGTTCCATGCGGCATAACTTGAAAGAGATGCCCATGACCATTACAAACGATAGCTTTTTGTAGAAATTTTTCATCATAATCTAAATTTTGTTTATGTATAATAATTGTAAAAATATAGCTCAACAAACTATTCGATTTTTAGCCAGCGTTTTAGAAAATATCAATTTGAATATCAATATTTTATATTCGAATTTCCAACAACTTTATCGGCCTATATCAAATTATGGAATAAAGCCAGACCGATCTTATTTTTTTATAAGCGGAGGCAAGTTATATAAAATAATATTAATAGACAAGAAAGAAAACGAAAGTTTTATCATTATAACAATATATAAATATTGCTTTTATTTTTCAAAAGCCAATCTTAATAAATACTTTGAATAAAAATCAAAAAAAGTTTTCTGTGGAATTTATTTTATCAACGACAAGCCATACGAGTTCCATATCAACCCACGCACAATTTCTACTTGCCCTGTATTACAAAACGACAAGACACTCCACAACAGAATATTATGGATAAAACGGCTTTACCGGAAGGGACATACAAAAAGGTAATCGATTAATCATCGAAATGAGTGATGCCGAAGAGGTTACCGAGAGGAGGCTCTTCGGCGTATCTTTTCCGGAACGTCTCAGAATTTCTGCATATCGACCAAACGTTTATAATAGCGGTCGAGTTTTTATCAATTCGTCATGACGACCCCGTTCCACAATTTCGCCTTCGTGCATGACGCAAATTAAATCGGCATCTTTTTATTGTAGAAAGACGGTGAGCTATTACCAGCGTAGTGCGATTACGCATCAGGTTCTCCAAAGCCTCCTGCACCAAGCGTTCCGACTCGGTGTCGAGCGCCGAAGTCGCTTCATCGAGAATAAGAATAGGAGGGTTTTTCAGGATTGCACGGGCTATACTCACACGTTGTCGCTGCCCGCCCGAAAGACGGCTTCCCCGATCGCCAATGCAGGTATCGTATCCATCTTCGCTCGCCATGATAAAATCATGCGCATTGGCGATTTTTGCCGCTTCGATGACTTGCTCCATCGTTGCGTTTTCCACCCCGAAGGTTATATTGTTGTAGAAAGAATCGTTAAAGAGAATGGCTTCTTGATTGACATTTCCCATCAATCCCCGCAAATCGTGCACTCTGAAATCTTTGATATTGATTCCATCGATATAAATTCCCCTTCATTCACGTCGTAAAAGCGTGGTAAAAGGTCGGCCATCGTAGATTTTCCGGAACCGGACTGCCCTACGAGAGCGACCGTCTGTCCCTTTTAATGGAAAGGTCGACGTGCTTCACGACATTTTCGGTACTATACCGGAAAGAGACTCCCCGATATTCTATCCCCTCTTTCATTTCCTTCAATTCTACCGGATTCTTCGGGTCTTGTATGGGATTCACCGCCGAGTAAGCGGCTTTGGACAAATCTTTCGCCGGATTGATAATGCTGTAAAAAATAACCAGATAGTAAATGAACGAAGCGGCATCGATACTGCTCGTTCCCGACAAGATGAGCGAGCCGCCATACCAAAGGACGATACAAATGGTACACGTGCCTAAAAATTCGCTCATGGGATGCGCCAACGACTGCCGGCGGTTGATTCGATTGGATATGCGATAAAAACGATTGTTATCGTCGTGAAACCATTTTATCATTTTATCCTCGGCATTGAAGGCCTTGACAATGCGCAACCCGCCCAAAGTCTCCTCTATGATAGACATCAACAATCCCCATTGATTCTGCCCTTCGAGAGAACGACGTTTCAGTTTCTTACCGACTTGTCCCATAATGTATCCTGCCGTAGGAAGCAGAATCAAGACAAAAAGAGTAAGTTGCCAACTAATGGCGAACATGGTCGCCAAACAGACAATAATCATAATGGGATTCTTGAACATCATATCGAGCGATGCCATTATCGAATTTTCTATCTCCCCCTACATCTCCCGACATACGGGCCATGACATCGCCTTTCTTCTCACTGGTGAAAAAACCGATAGGCAAACTTACTACTTTTTCATACACATAATTGCGAATATCGCGCACGATTCCCGACCGAAGCGGTATCATGAAATAGGAGCTCAAATAGGTAGCGGCCGTCTTGAAAAAGGTCATCACCATTAAAAAACGCCCAATATCAACAGGGCGAAACCGGCTCCTTTTTTCATCGATTATCGTTGTAATGTAATAATAGAAATTATTTATCACCACATCTTTAATGGAACCCGACCCCCATTCCATAAAAGTATAAGAAGCCTGTTTGAGCTTGAACAATATTTCCAATATAGGAATGATAAGGGCAAACGAGAAAAGCGTCAAGACCGACGCCAAAATATTGAAAAAAGATATTGAGGGCAAGGTAATATTTATAGGGGGGCACAAATCGCCGGATGGAAAAAAAATCTTTCATGCTTCACAGTTTACGGCTGC